>Ga0101944_10000232_pt1 | contig 180557 bp, 176 predicted proteins | sample DewCreD2012metaG_FD_75245 | JGI IMG/M metagenome (GOLD analysis project Ga0101944, IMG submission 75245) | Hot spring sediment bacterial and archeal communities from British Columbia, Canada, to study Microbial Dark Matter (Phase II) - Dewar... ...
GCTGATGGCCCGCGGGCATACTCGAGGTCCCAGGGCACCCGCGTTTTCAGTATACCCGTTTTTCCCCATCAAGGCCACCCGGCGGAGCCCGAAGGCCCTCGTCTGCCCATTGGCCTTGGCCAGCAGATGTGCTCGTCGCGCGCAGCCCGGGTCAAGGGCGGCGAAGCCGGCGAGCGCAGCGAGCGAACCCTTGAGGCGGGCGAGCACGACGAGATGATGGCTTTGGCCATGGGCCGACGTGGACACATCGTCCTTTTTCACTACCACCCAGGTCGGCCTCCATAAGCCATCTCTCCTTAGGCTTGACATGGCTTATTGCATCTCCTTTCTCCTTGGAATCGGCGCTCCTTTATAAATCCTGCGGGCTGTGATATCAACCGCGTGATTGTGGGATCGACGAGAAAAATCAGCCCGAATCGAATCATGAGGGGAAAAACACCGTGAAATCCGCCATCACAAAAATCAGCGTGGTTTTTGCCGGAGGATGTCTGGGCGCTTTGCTCAATTCGTGGGTGTCGTACGCCTTGGGGCAGGCGGGCATTCCCCAGAAATGGGGCGTGGCCATCGCCCCCGCATGGAGCACGGCCTTTTTGTACCCGAGGATCGTGTGGGGAGGCCTATGGGGATTCCTCTTTCTTCTTCCCGCGTTCCAGGGCGGATTCCTTGTGGGGGTGTTCAGCCGGGGCATCCTTTTCAGCCTGGGACCCACCGCCGCCCAGCTCCTTTATTTCTTTCCGTTCGTTCTCAAGAAGGGCTGGTTCGGCCTGTCTCTGGGAGACCTCACGCCGCTTTTCGTCTTCGCCTACAACGCCGTCTGGGGGTTATGCGCCGCGTGGTGGGTTTGGATGGCGGAAAAATGACGGCGGGCCCGTCGGGCTTTCTTGACCTCAAGGGGGAGCGCACGGTATTTTCTCGTTAACATTTCCGGTCAAGGAACAGGAACCCATGCCCAACGACGCCGTGGAAGGGCTTTCGGCGAGCTTGGAAGATTATTTGGAGGTCATTTTCCATTTGGAAAACGCCCACCAAGCCGCCCGAGCCAAAGACATCGCCGATCAGATGAGCGTGCAGCGGGCTTCCGTCACGGGAGCCTTGAGGGCGCTGGCCGGCCGTGGCCTCATCAATTACAGCCCCTACAGCTACGTCACGCTCACCCCCCAAGGGCGTCACGTGGCGCAGCAGATCATTCGGCGCCACCAGATTCTCAAAGACTTTTTCACCACGGCCCTTCGGCTGGAACCGGATCAGGCGGAAGCCAATGCGTGCCGCATCGAACACGCCATCGGCCCTGTGGCGTTCGAACGGCTCGTGCAATTTCTCGAATTCATCAAGACGTGCCCCCGCGCGGGAGCCGACTGGCTCCAAGCGTTCGCCGCCTACTGCCAAAGATCGGAAAACGAACCGGATTGTCCGGCGTGCGTGACAAGATGCCTGGAAAAGCTGCAAAGAGAAGAAAATCCCGCCGAGGAGAAGCTTTCATGAACCCGTGAACCCGGTCCCGAAAGGAGAACCCATGAAGAAGATGTGGATCCAGTTGAAGCCGGATTGCGATGAAAAGAGGGTCCTTCGAGATCTGGAAGAAATCGGTCGTATCGAAAAGGACGCCGCCACCCCGGGAAGGATTGTCCTCACCTTCCACAACCAGTCCGAAGCCGGCATCAAAATGAGCTGCTTCAAGCTGCAGGAAGACTTCATCCATTTCTTTCAAGACTTCGACATGGTCCACACCTAGAACGGCCTGGCTCCTCACCCCGGGGCACCGCCCCGGGCTGCGGGCGCAGGACTTTTCCCCATGACGCCGGAAAGCCCCCCGACGGCGCCAGGGGAAAGGGTGCGCCGTGCGGCCCATTCTTCTTCCTTTTTCCTGCCGGCCACGCTCCGATCTTATCTTGACAAGAATTCAGGATAACACTATGTTCCCTTAGCACTCCTTAAAGGGGAGTGCTAATCGCAGGCGGGATGAGACGAATGAAACTCAGCGAAAGAAACCAAAAAGTCCTCGAAGCCGTGGTGTCGGGATACATCCAAAGCGGGGAACCCGTGGGGTCCCGGACTGTGTCCAAGCACTACGGTTTGAACGTCAGTTCGGCCACGATTCGAAACATCATGGCGGATCTGGAGGAGATGGGTCTTTTGCAGCAGCCGCATACCTCCGCCGGGCGCATTCCCACGGACAAGGGCCTTCGACTGTATTTGGACTCCATCCTGAAGATCCGCGAACTGGAAAAACGCCAGCAGGCGCTCATTCGCAAAGCGTTCGCCTCGGGCCGTGTGGACATCGAGGAACTCCTGCGGCGCACCAGTCAGGTTCTTTCGCGCTTTTGCCGCCAGGCGGGCATCGTCCTCTGGCCTCGGCTCAGCGCCACCCGCTTTAAGCACATCGAATTCGTGCGGCTTCGAGCGCACCAGATCCTGGTCATCTTGATCACGGCCTCGGGTCTGGTGCAGCACACCCTTGTGGAATGGGACGAGGACATCCCCCAGGACAGCCTGGATAAGTATTCGCGATACCTCAACGACGTCCTTCAAGATATACCGCTCAGCCAGGTCAAGGACCGGATCCTCAAGGAAATGGAGGGGGAAAAGGCCCTCTTTGACCAGCTTTTCACCCGAGCCTTGGAGCTGAGTCGGCGGGCCTTGCAGGACGCCCTGGAAAATACCGATGTGCACATCGAAGGGCACAAGCATCTGCTGAGCAACCCCGAGTTCGCCGACGTGGAACGGATGCGGCGCATTCTGGAAGCCTTCGAAGACAAATCGCGGATCGTCCGACTGCTGGATCGCGCCCTGGATCCCACACGGCAGGTGCAAATCATCCTGGGAACGGAAAGTGACATCAGCGAGTTGCACGAGATGAGCGTGGTATCATCCCCTTACGGGCGCGGCGAGACGATCCTGGGCGTTCTGGGCGTTATCGGGCCGACCCGTATGGACTATTCACGCATCATCCCCGTCGTGACCTTTACCGCGTCCTTGCTGAGCCAGTTTCTTGAGGAGCCGGAAGAGGGCCCGGCCCCGCAAAAAAACAATCCGTCGTAAAAATCATGGACAGGATGGAACCGTCGGGTGCTGACAGGCGCCGTGGCAATGATTAAGGAGAACGGGGACCGTCACGGCGGATGCACAGGGAGGTTGAGGTTTTATGAGCGAAGAGAAAAAACCGGGTTCTCCCGAGGAACCCACCATAAATGCCGACGAGGCGGGTGCGCCTTCGTCCGAGGCGGCACCGGTCGAGGAAACGCCGGCCGGGGATGACCTTACGGCCCTTCTGGAACAAAAAGAAGCGGAAATCCAATCCCTGAAAGATAAGCTTCTGCGCCAGGCGGCGGACATGGAAAACACCCGCAAACGCCTGGAGCGGGACCGGGCCGAAGCCATCGCCTACGCCAACGAAAGCCTGATCCGGGAGCTTCTGGCCGTGGTGGACAATCTGGAACGCGCCATCCAACATGCGGCACAAGACACCGATAAGCAGACCCTGCTGGAAGGGGTCAAGATGACCCATAAGCATTTCCTGGACACCCTGGCTCGATTCGGCTGCAGGCCCTTTGAGAGCCAAGGCAAGGACTTCGACCCGTGTTTTCACGAAGCGATTCTGCAACAGGAATCGGAAGAGCACCCGTCCAACACGGTGATCCAGGAGTTCCAGAAGGGCTACACCCTGCACGACCGGCTTCTCAGACCGGCTCTGGTGGCCGTGAGCAAAGGGACACGGACGGCGACATGTTCCCATGAATCGGAACGTCCCGCCTGAGGCCGCAGCGCTCTTAGGGCTCGACGGGTATGAGACGAAACGGGCATGGCATGCATCGAAGCTCAAGACCATTTTCATCGATCGTCCTTTAAGGAGGCTTAAGCAATGGCAAAAATCATCGGGATCGACCTGGGCACAACCAACTCCGTTGTGGCCGTCATGGAGGGCAAAGAACCCAAAGTTCTGACCAATTCGGAAGGCGGCCGAACCACGCCGTCCATGGTGGCGTTCACCGACAGCGGCGAACGCCTCGTGGGCCAGGTGGCCAAACGCCAAGCCATTACGAACCCGGAAAACACCGTCTTTGCGGTCAAGCGCCTCATCGGCCGCAAGTTCCGCTCCAAGGAAGTCCAACGCGACCTGGAAATCCTGCCGTATAAGATCGTCGAAGCGGCCAACGGGGACGCCCATATTCTCATTCGGGGCCGTCAATACAGCCCCACGGAAATCTCGGCTTTCATCCTCATGAAGATGAAGCAGACCGCCGAAGACTACCTGGGCGAAAAGGTGACCGATGCGGTCATCACCGTGCCCGCCTATTTCAATGACAGTCAGAGGCAGGCCACCAAGGACGCCGGGAAGATCGCCGGCTTGAATGTCCTGCGCATCATCAACGAGCCGACGGCGGCGGCCCTGGCTTACGGGCTGGACAAGAAAAAGGACGAAAAGATCGCCGTCTTCGATTTGGGCGGCGGCACCTACGATATTTCCATTCTGGAAATCGGCGACGGGGTCTTCGAAGTGAAGGCCACCAACGGCGACACGCACCTGGGCGGCGAAGACTTCGATCAACGCATCATCGACTGGCTGGCCGACGAGTTCAAGAAAGACCAGGGCATCGACCTGCGCAACGACAAAATGGCGCTCCAGCGCCTCAAAGAAGCCGCCGAAAAGGCCAAAATCGAACTGTCTTCCACCACGGAAACGGACATCAATCTTCCCTTCATCACGGCCGACGCCACCGGGCCCAAGCACCTGACCATGAAGCTCACGCGAGCCAAGCTGGAGGCTCTGACCGAAGACCTCATCGAAAAGCTCGTGCCGCCCATGCGCCAGGCACTTCAGGACGCGGGGCTCACGGCGGCGGACATCCACGAAGTCATTCTCGTGGGGGGCATGACCCGCATGCCGCGCGTGCAACAAAAGGTGCGGGAATTTTTCGGCAAAGAACCGCATAAAGGCGTCAACCCTGACGAAGTGGTGGCCGTGGGCGCCGCCATTCAAGGGGCGGTGCTTTCCGGAGAAGTCAAGGACGTTCTGTTGCTGGACGTGACCCCGCTGTCTTTGGGCATCGAAACCCTTGGCGGCGTCATGACCAAGCTCATCGAACGCAACACCACCATCCCGACGCGCAAGAGCCAGATCTTTTCCACGGCCACGGACAATCAGACGGCCGTTTCCATCCATGTCCTTCAAGGGGAACGCCCCATGGCCGCCGACAACAAGACCTTGGGCCGCTTCGACCTGGTCGGCATTCCGCCGGCGCCCCGTGGTGTGCCGCAGATTGAAGTGACTTTCGATATCGACGCCAACGGCATCGTCCATGTGTCGGCCAAAGACCTGGCCACCGGCAAGGAACAGTCCATCCAGATCACCGCCTCCAGCGGCCTGTCCCAGGACGAGATCGAAAAGCTGGTCAAGGAAGCCGAGATGCACGCCGAAGAGGACAAGCGCCGCCGCGAACTGGTGGATACCCGAAACCAGGCCGACGCGCTCATCTACAGCACCGAAAAGACGCTCAAGGACCTGGGCGACAAGGTGGATGCGGCCACGCGAAGCCGAATCGACGCCCAGATCGAAAAGCTTCGAAAGGCCATGGAAGGCGACGACAAGCGCGCCATCGAAAAGGAAATGGAACAGCTCACGCAGGTCTCCCACAAGCTGGCCGAAGAAATGTACAAGAGGACGGCCGAACAGCAGGCCCAGGCCGGAGCGGCCGGCGCCGGGGGTTCGGGGACCAGGAAAGACGACGACGTGGTGGACGCGGATTTCGAAGAGGTCAAAGACAAGTAAGAAAGACGACGGCCGAGCCGGAAACACTTGCGGCCAAAGCCGGATTTTGGTAGGGGAGTGCGGCACAAGGGGCACGTGGCATCCACGTGCCCCTTGTGCCATAAGAGATCCGGAACCGGCGCTCACCCCGCGGGGCGTCCGCCGAAAGCCCACAGTCTTTCCAACAAAGGGACGGTATGATTTCCCGAAGTGTTTTGCGTCTTTTCGCCTGCGTGATCCTGTGCGCGTCACTTCCTCTGGGCTGCGCCCCTCGGCAACAGGTGCGCGTCATCATTCCCGAAAGCGTTTTTCACGAGCCGCCGCCTTCAGAAGCCCAAGCCCTGTGGAAGCAAGCCGTGGCCCTGCGAGACGCCGGTCGCTTGGATGACGCCTTGGCGGTCTTCCAGCGCATCGCCTATTTCTTCCCTTCCAACGCCATCGCCCCGGCGGCTTTGACCGCCCAAGGCGATATCTGGCTGCAGGCGCAAAACCCCAACGCCGCCCGTAAGGCCTACGAAGCGGCACTCAAGGAATTTCCCCAATGGCGGGACGCCGTTACGGCCCGCATCGGCTTGCTCACCGCCCGATGGATGGACGGCGAAAACCGAAAAAAACTCATGGAAGAGGCCCAATTCCTCTGGGAGGCCACAGGGCCTCAACCCGCCTGGCGTCAGAGGCTCATTCGTCTTCTCGTGGGCCTGAACAGGGATGCGGGCAATGTGGATGCCGCCCTGTCGTGGCTCGATAAAGGCTACGCCGCCCAACCCGGACCCGAAGACCAAAAGCTCCTGGACCATGAAGCTTTCTCGCTGGCGCTGACCCTGGACGGGCCTTCCGTGGATCGGGCGCTTCAAACGCTCGCTTCCGAACGCTTGGTCCCGTTTCTGCGCTATCGGCAGATCCAGCTGAGGGGCCCTCAAGGACGGCGGGATGCGCTGCTCACACTGATGTCCCAGTACCCCCAGCATCCCGTGACACGAAAGATCGAGGAAGAGCTTCGCGGCGTCATGGTGCCTTCAAGACCCGCCGACGCCAACCGGCTGGGATGTATGGTCCCTTTGAGCGGGCCGCACGCCGCTCACGGCCGCCGAGTGGTCAAAGGCGTGGCTCTCGCCCTAAGGCACTGGGAAAGACTCTATCGCGGCTCCCCCGCACGCCTCATCTTAGCGGACACGCAAGCCAACCCTGATGTCACCGTCAACGCTCTGAACCATCTGGTGAACGAGGAGCAAGTCCTCGCCGTGCTCGGGCCCCTTAGCCCTCGAAGCGTCGAGGCGGTCATGCCTCTGGCCAACGAACACGGCATCCCGGTGATCAGCTTGACGGAAAAACGCCAGGTCACCTCCCAGACCCCCTTTCTCTTTCACGCCTTCTTGGACCATCAGGACATGATCGGCACCTTGCTCACCTACTGCCGCAACGTTCTGGGCTACAAGAATTTCGGCGTTCTCTACCCCGAAGAACCCTACGGAAAAGCCTTGAGGGAGATTTTCATCAAAAAGGTACAGGAAACGGGAGGAAAACTGGTCGCCGAGGTATCCTATGCCCCGGGGATGACCGACTTCAAGGGACCGATCCAGGCTCTCGCCCAACACGGCCCGAAAGACTCTGGGTCCCCAGGGTCGGAGTCGTCCCTCGATGCGCTTTTTATCCCGGATGCGGCCGAAACCATCGCCCTGATCGCCCCGCAGCTGCCCTATTACAACGTGGTCGGCGTGACCCTGCTGGGAACGAATCTTTGGGAAGAAAAATCGCTGCTTTCCGCGGGAGGCGTCTACCTGGAAGGGGCTCTGTTCCCCTCCGCATTTCATCGGGACCCGTCCGGCACCACCGATCCGGTTCAAGAAGCGTTCTTGAAAGATTACCGCGACACGTACGGGGAAGAGCCCGATTTTTTGGCGGCCCAGGCCTACAGCGCCGCCTTGCTCGTTTTGAGCGCCCGGGAACAGCTCCTCAAGGAAGGCCGGCCGGATCGGCTGCGGCTTCGCCAATGGCTCCTGCAGCTGGACCTCCCCAACGGTCCCCTGGGCCCCATGCGTTTTGCGCCCGACGGCCACATGGAACGAACCTACCCGATTCTGCAGATCACGGGAGGATCCCTGGTCCGCGTGGACCGGTAGCGGGAGGCATCCTCTCCCGCCCTCTCCTGAAGGATGAAAGTCGAGGCCCGAAGCGCCTCGACTTTCCTACCAAATGATGGGCGACTCCGTGTGCGGAGCGTGCGGGCGCTGAAGGGACACAGCCCTTTGGGGCTCAATGGCCTGTATCCGTCACCCCGGCTTCGGCAAAAGTCTTGATGTCCCGAAGCACCCGTGCGGCGGCTTCCACCAAGGGCATGGCCAAAGCCGCCCCCGTTCCTTCCCCTAACCTCATGGATAAATCCAACAAAGGCGGCAGCCCCAGCAGCTCCATCATGGTCCCGTGGCCCACTTCTTGGCTGCGGTGCGACACAAAGAGGTAGTCCTTGGCCCGAGGGGCTAGGCGGCACGCAATGAGCGCCCCGGCCGTGGCGATAAAGCCGTCGCAGATCACCGGGACGCGCACCACCGCCGCCCCCAGGACCGCTCCCGCCAAGCCGGCGATTTCATACCCACCCACCTTGGCGAGCACGTCCACAGGGTCGTTGGGATCGGGCCGGTTGACGCCCAAAGCCGCCTCGACGGCTCGCACCTTTCGCGCCCAGGCCGCATCGTCGATGCCCGTGCCCCGGCCCGTCAGTTCCGCAACAGGCTTGCCGCTGAAGGCCGCCACAATGGCCGTGGAAGGCGTCGTGTTGGCAATGCCCATGTCCCCCGTGCCGATGAGCCTAAACCCTTCCCGGGTCACGGCGTCCATGACCAGCCGGGCTCCCTCCACCATCCCTCGGAGGGCGTCGTGGCGGTCCATGGCCGGGCCTTTGGCAATGTTGCGGGTTCCCTTGCCGATTTTCCGGCGCACCACGGCCCAATTCTCCGGAAGATCGGAAGCGACGCCGAAATCCACCACGCGGACGGCCGCCCCCACATGATCGGCCAAGACATTGATGGACGCCCAACCTTGCAAGAAACTGTACACCATCTGCGCGGTCACCTCCTGCGGGTAGGCGCTCACCCCTTCTTCCGCCACACCGTGGTCTCCGGCCATGGTGAAAATGATCTTCTTGGACACATCGGGAGCCAGGCTGCGCGCGATGGCGCCCAACCGGGCCGCCATCTCTTCCAGGCGCCCCAGGGAGCCCCTCGGTCGAATCTGGGAACGCAGCCGCTCCCACGCGCGGTCTTCCCACTGAGTGTCCACGGGCTCTATGGCCTCGACCAGGCTTCGTAAAACCTCTTCCATCCTTGTCACCTCCTTCACTGTCTCAGAGCCACCAAACAAAAAAGCCTTCGAGGCCCCTCGACCTCGAAGGCTTACCCGAAGGCACAGGCAAACGTTCGGTCTGATACTTATCCGGATGGCAGGTCTTCTGACTCGCGGATCGTCTTACTCTCCGGTCCTTCCCGCACCCTTGCGCGCATGCAGTGGATCATTCCCGGATTTCATCCCCGCTCACAGCGCCGGCCCAGCGTGGCGGCTTTGCACCGCCTTCCCTATTCTCCCGCAAAAATCCACGGGCACCATGCCGGATTTGCGGACGGCGCTCTTTCGCCGCCCTCAAAAACGCTTATGGTCATGAAAAGAACCACCGCGGCCTTAGGCTTTCTTGGACGTGCGGCGCAGCAGCTTCAGCGCTTTCTTCGTTTCCATGACGGGAACGATTTCCGCCACGCCCAAATCCGTCCATTGGAACACAGCCGCCGCCAAATGGGCTTCGTCTTCCGCCTCAAAGAGGCGAAACACCCGATGCCCCGTCACGTCAAACCATTCCCCTTTCATGGTCGTGCCGGGCACTTCGGGGAGCTGTTCGGTGCGCTGGATCACGCGGTCGCGATCTTCCGGAGCGTAACTGAAGATGGCCATAAACAGCATCGTGTCGCCTCCCTGTGTGAGCCCCTGCTTCGTTGACGTTTCGACCGAGTATAGCCCAACCGGTTCGCGCTCTGTCAAGGACCGATTTGCCGTGAAAAGCCTTGACGCCTTCTGAAGGGCCTCACTATAATCGGCGGCGTGAAGGGAATCACAAACTGAACCCCAGGCACGAGAGGAGGTGACACGGTGAAGAAAAGGCATTGGATGGTCCCGTCGGTTTTTGTCGCGGTCGCACTGTTCGTCGGAGCCCTCATCGCCGTCGCGGCGGACGCCCCGGACGTGATCACGATGAATTCCACGCTGTGGCCGCAACACACCAAGGCAAACGTGCAGTTTACGCACAAGAAGCACGCGGAGGACTATAAAATCGCGTGCGCCGAATGCCACCATAAGTACGAAGGGGGCAAGAACGTCTGGAAACAGGGCGATCCGGTCCAGAAGTGCCAGGAATGCCACAACGAGCCGACCATCGAGGGCGAAAAGAAGCTGCCCCCGGAACAGCAAAAGCTCAATCTCAAGCTGGCCATGCACGGCAATTGCCAGGAATGCCACAAGAAGCTGAAAGCCCAGAACCCGCAGAGCGCCGCCCCCACCACCTGCGTGCAGTGCCATCCCAAGAAGGAAGGTCAGGGCTGAAAAGGGGATTTATCGAGCACAAAAAAACCCAGGAGAGCCTCTCCTGGGTTTTTTTGTGCGTTGGGACGTCCTTGCCGCTAGGGCATGACGATCCTAGACCTCTTCTACCGTAATGGCGTCACTTTCGCACACTTCCACGCAGCTTTCGCAGCCCAGGCATTCGTCCTCATTGACGGGCTCGGCCTTGCCGTCCACCAGTTCGTAGACGTCCACCGGGCACACATCCACGCATTCGCCGTCGCCGGTGCATTTGTTCTTGTCCACCGTCACCTTAAACATTGCTCTTCTTCCTCCTCATGTGATCTTTTGGACATCGGGCGGCAGGCCCATGACCCGCCTTTGCCGTTGGCCTTGTGCCGTCAAGGCGTTTACTGACAGGTCGGGGCAAAGTCAAGCAAAAAGGCGCCGTCTTTTCCGCCGTTTTCTGGCTGCGGGATTCGTGATTCTTTTCTCATGGCCGCCGACGAAAAAAGCCTGCCGTCCGCCCCTTCACGGATTCCCGAGATGGCCCGTCGGGCCAACAACCCCGAGGCATCGCGGCCTCGGGGTTGTTGGCTTCCGCTTAGACGCACCCGGTCGGTTTCGGCAGGCCCGCCATTTTACAAGCGCCCTTGCCCGGTCCGCTCGGGAACAGCTCATAGATGTATTTGAGCTTGTAACCGGTCACCTTGGTGAGGATCCGGACCATGGGAGCGATCCCGTGTTTGCGGTAGTAATCCTGAAGCACATGGATGATTTTCCAGTGTTCTTCCGTGAGCTCCTGGATCCCTTCGGATTCTTTGACATACTGGACCCATTCCGGGCACCAGTTGTCAAAGCTGTCGATGAACCCATCTTCGTCGAGGTTGAACACCTTACCTTTGTATTCGACCTGTGCCATGGAAACATCCTCCTTTTGTTTTTAATCTTCCGTAGACGATCGTCATACGGGGCTCTGTCCCAAGGGCGGCGAGGCAGCCAATCCTTCGGCGAACATGGCCGTCTCCCGAAAGGACCGGTATCGCCGAGCGGCCTTCACCATTCCCGTCGCCCAGGATGGGCAACCCACGGCATGAAGGTGCGTGTAGGTCGCCAACACATTTTTATAGCACACTCCGTCCCAGCCTTCCAAGACCCCAAATCCCTTGTGCACGCGAAATGCGCACGCCACCGCTCCGTCCACATCGACGATGCGGGAATAATGGAATTCGTGTCCCTTCATCACGACGCCGGCAGGGAAAAAGGGCGTCTCCTTGACGGCTTCCAAAAGCGTGTAGCCGTGCCCTTGCGGCTTTCGCCCCATGGCGATGGCGAAGGGAAGGACCCCTACCATGGGATAAACCCCCTCCGCCGATCGAATCCCTCGGCTCAGGTACATCAACCCGCCGCATTCCGCGTAGACGGGAAGACCCTGGTGCACGGCTTGGCGGATCGACGCCCTCAGGGTCTGGTTGGAGGCCAGCTGGGAAAGGTGGGTCTCCGGAAACCCTCCGCCGATGTACAGGGCATCGATCTCGGGAAGAACGGCCGTGGTCAGGCTGTCGATGAAGACCAGATCCGCTCCGGCCTCCCGAAGGGCTTCCAGATTTTCCGGATAATAGAACTGAAAAACACGATCTCGAAAGACACCGATGCGGACCGGACCAAGGAAACCGTCCAAACGGCCCTCTTCAGGCGTTCCATCCGCCGGCCGCCCCAGCGGCTCCGCTCCCTCGGCGAGGTTCAACACCGCGTCCACATCCAGGCAGCGCACGATGCGATCCGCCAAAGTGTCCAACGTCTCCTGCAGGCACGTGTGTTCCTCTACCGGCACCAGCCCCATGTGTCGTTCCGGGAACACGATCCCCAGATCTTTGGGGAGCACCCCCAAAACGGGGATCCCGCACGCTCCTTGAATGGACTCCGTAAGAACCCGTTCATGGCGCGCCCCGGCCACCCGGTTCAAAACGACGCCGCACAGGCGCACGTCGGGATCCAGGTTTTGGCATCCCAGGACCATGGCCGCCGCGGTTCGGGTCACCTTGGTGGCGTCCAGGACGAGGATCACCGGTGCCTTGAGGAGCTTGGCCAGCTCCGCCGACGAACACGTGCCCTGCGCATCCATGCCGTCATAAAGGCCCCGGTTTCCTTCGATCAGCGCCAGATCCGCCCCCTGGCTTCGATCCACGAAGGAGCGCAGGAGCTTTTCGGGCGTCATGAGATAGGAGTCCAGGTTGTAGCACGGAAAGGATGCGGCGCACTGCAGCCATCCCGCGTCGATGTAGTCGGGCCCCTTTTTGAAAGGGACGACCCGCAGGCCCTTCAGGCGGTGCAGCGCGGCGGCAAGGCCGGTCGAAACCAGCGTCTTGCCGGCTCCCCCCCGCAGGGCTGCGATCATCAGGCGCGGTGTGCGGTGCCTCATGATGGGATCACCGAAGGCGAGGCCGACCCCTGGCGTGGGGGCCGGCCCGCCGTGATGTTTTCTAGAACCTGAACTGCGTCGTGGTCCGCCACGTGGTCATGGCCAACCGGTAGTCGTCGATATGCTCGTGACGGAACTCGATGCCCGTCTTTTCGAAGAACTTTTCCCAGCCGATGCGCTCGATCCATTCGCCGATACGCTCGTAGCGTTTGGCATCGGAGGCGTAGGTTTCGAGCATCTTCTTGATGGTCTGGACCGTGGTCGGCCATCGCGGCGGCTCGTTGGGAATGTAAGGCACGGCGAGCTTGGAGAACTTGGGTGGAACACGGGAGTTGGACACCTTTCCGCCGATCCACAAGGCGATACCGTCGCCTTCGCCGTCCGCCAGAGGCAACGCCGGGCACATGGTGTAGCAGTTGCCGCAGAACATGCAGCGGTTTTCGTTGATCTCGACACTCTTGTAATCGCCCACCTTCTTCGGCTTGATGGCCGCCGTCGGGCACGCGGCGATGACCAAGGGAATTTCGCACACGTTCTGGACGCGTTCGTGCTCGATGATGGGCGGTTTGCGATGCACGCCCAGAATGGCGATATCCGAGCAGTGGACGGCGCCACACATGTTCAGGCAGCAGGCCAAGGAGATGCGCACCTGGGCCGGCAGCTTGTGAGAGCCGAAGTATTCGAACAGCTCATCCATAACCGCCTTGACGATCCCCGAGGCATCGATGGCCGGCGTATGGCAGTGAATCCAGCCTTGGGTGTGCACCACGTTGGTGACGCTGGCGCCCGTGCCGCCGATGGGGAACCAATTGCCGCGACTCTTCAGTTCGTCGATGAGCGGCTTCAGTTTGGCCTTGTCGTCCACCAGAAACTCGATGTTGTTCCGCGTGGTCCACCGCACGTAGCCGTCGCAGTGTTTATCGGCGATGTCACAGATGTCGCGGATGAGATCCACGGAAAGCAGCCGGGCCGCCCCGACGCGCACCGTGTAGACTTCGGCGCCCGTTTCGGAAACGTGGACCAACACGCCGGGTTCCAAAATTTCATGATATTTCCACTTCCCGTAGTTTTCCTTGATGACCGGCGGGAAAAACTTGTCGTACTTGGGAGGGCCGATATCGGTAATGCGATCTTTCATGATGTCGCTGGGATCGAATGGCATGGTGTCACCTCCTATGCATGATGCCGTTCACGGAAAGACTTGGCATCCCGTTCCCAACCGCCGGGAACGTCCGCCGGATCGTAGAAAATGTAGGGGTTGTAGCGCGGCGTATTGATCATGCGCGGATCGGGTTGGACTTCCACAGCCTTGAGGAATTCGCGCAGACCGAGCCGTTGAATGAGCTCGCCCAGCCGCTCGCGATTCTTGCCGTTTTCCATCCACCAATCCCACATCTTTTCCACGAATTCATGGAACTCTTCGTACGGCGGCTCCATTTTCATGAACGGAATGATGACGCTGGAAAGCTGCGCCCCTTCCAAAATGGGAGCCTTGGCGCCGCACAGAATGGTGGCCCCCACATCCGTGCCCGGCCTCAAGGCGCGCGGCATGACGTTGATGCAGTGCATGCAGCGGGTGCAATCCTCGTCCCAAATCTTGAGGTTCTTGCCGTCCCATTCCATGCAGCGCGTCGGACACAGGTCGAGGACTTCCTTCTGAATGTCCAGTTTGCGCTTTTCGAATCCGTGGGACCCGCCGTTGGGCACCAGTTCGCCGCCCACGTAGGCGCGCACGGCTTCCTGGTCGATGCGGATCTTGTCGCGCCAGGTCCCGATGATGGAGCAGTCGGCACGGGCGATGGCGGCCACGCAGTCGTTGGGGCAACCGGAGGCTTTGAACTTGAACTTGTACGGGAACATGGGGCGATGGAGTTCGTCTTGGTACTTGATGGTGATATCGTAAATGATGTCCTGGGTGTCCAGGCACGACCATTCACATCGGGCTCTGCCCACACAGCCTTCCGGGGTCCTCATGTTGGATCCCGAACCCCCAAGGTCCATGCCCAGCTCGTGCGTCAGACGGTAGAAAATGGGCTCCAATTGGTCCGTGGTGGTTCCCAAAAGAATAATGTCGCCCGTGGAACCGTGCATGTTGGTCAGGCCGCTGCCGTGCTCTTCCCAGATGTCACACAGCTTTCTGAGCACGTCCGTCGTGTAGAACTTGCTCGCCGGCTGATTCACACGCATGGTGTGGAAATGGGCCACGTTGGGGAAAAGATCCGGCCGGTCGCAGTAACGGCCGATGACGCCGCCGCCGTAACCGAACACACCGACGATACCGCCGTGCTTCCAGTGGCCTTCCTTGTGCTCATAGGACATTTCCAAGAGCCCCAGAAGGTCTTCGCACATGGGTTTCCTGGCCGCTACCCGCTTGATGTCGGTGACGAAGCTCGGCCATGGACCCTTTTCCAGTTCATCGAGCATCGGGGTCGCATGCTTCAAAGCCATCCTTTTACCTCCTTAGAGAGAATGAAGAAAAAACCCGCTCACACACTTAGGCGCCCTCACCCCGATCCGGTCCCGGCGGCTCTGTGTTTTTCACCGCCCGAGAAACCCACCGGCGCGGGACGCCCCCATAGGCCTATTTCATCTTTTCCTCTTCCGCCGCCACATCGTCCACACCCGGCAACATGTAAAGGGTCGTGCTGCCGCTGGACCAGTACTTGACCTTGCCTTCCTCCACAAGCTCGTTGATCACCTTCTTGGCTTCCCGCATCTTGAGCTCGGGGACGGCCTTACACAGGTCGTTGAAGTAAAGCTTCGTTTTCTTTTGGCTTTTCATGTACTCTAAAATTTTTGCCTTGGCCTCTTCACTCATGGGTCTTCTCCTTTGTGGATGAAAAAACACGCACATCGGGGGCCCCCGTGCGCCCCCGCCGATTCTTTCGTCGCGAGACGTGCAAATGAGAAAGTGAACTTATTCACTCGCAGCCCGAACCCTCTATAAACTTCGCTTTCAAGCTTTGTCAATAAAAAACCCGGCCGACGGCCCCGCCTCTCGCCGTCCGTCTCTCCCCACGCCTTGACACGCCCCCTTGGCCTTGTTAGGTTCCCTGCGCCCGGCCGGTCGGTGGACGGCGGGCACGAGACGCTTTCGGTCGGGATCGGCTCGATCCGGCTTTTCACTCCTAGACGACACGAGGACGGCCATGTCGGACACCGCCCAGGACGCCAAGCAGCTCCAATCGGACCTCAACCAGTATATCCGCTACCTTCGAGAACGCCTTTTTTTTGAACCCGATTCCCCGGTGTTTCACTACAATCTAGGCCTCGCCTACGCTCGAAAAGGGCTTCGGGCCGAAGCCATCGCCGAATTCCGCCAGGCCATCGCCTGCGACCCGTCCATGGCGCAGGCCTATGTGAACCTGGGGGGCCTCTACTTTCAGGAAGGCGATCTCGACCAATGCATCGAAGCCAACCTCAAGGCCGTGGCCTTGGACCCCAATCTGGCCATGGCCTACAGCAACCTGGGCTTCGCCTATCTGCAGAAAGGAAATCCCGATGAGGCGATTCCGGCGTGCCGCAAGGCGGTGGAGTTGATGCCGAACCTGCTGCAGGCCCACAACAATTTGGCCATTGCCCACATCCAAAGAGGCGAATGGCGGGAAAGCGTGGCCGCATCCATCAAGGTATTGGAACTCAACCCGGATTTCGCCCCGGCCCACTTCAACCTGCACGTGGCTTATCAGGCTCTGGGCGACGACGAAAAAGCCGCCCATCACCTCGGCCGGGCAAAGACTCTGGGCTATCCCGTCGGCGATGAAGAAACTCCGGCAAGACAGCCTGAGCCGCGACGCGAAGGGTGACGGCGCGCGAGGCCCGCAACCATGAGGGGAAAACCCGGGGAAGGAAGAGGAGTGCACATCGTGGGGACGACGGGGACCGAGACGCCCATGGAAGTTCTCAAGGACCGATTTGTGGTTTTGGAATACACCGTGACCTTGGAAGACGGGACGGTAGTTTTGGGGGGAGCTCAACCTGCGGCCTTGAATTTCGCCGTCGGCTACGGGCAGATCCTTCCGGCTCTGGAAGCGCGCCTTCTCGGGCACACGGAAGGGGAGACGCTCCGTTTTGTCATCCCCGCCGAGGAAGCCTTCGGTTCCTACGAGCCCCGCCAGGTGAGACGCCGTTCCTTTGAAGAGTTTCCCCAAGGACGCACACTCCAGCCCGGCAAATGGGTCGTGGCCTCCAACGACCGCACGGGGGCTCAATATACCTATTACGTGCAGTCCAAGGATGAAGACGGCGTGGTTTTGGATTTCAACCACCCTCTGGCCGGAAAAGACCTGCACTATCGCGTGACCATCGTCAAGGTGCGCGATCTTTTCCCTGAGGAATTGGTGGAACTGCGTCCGTGCAGGACGGAGCCCTGAGGGCCTATTATCGGTCGTCCGCCCGTGTGCGTTCGAACCAAAGGCAAAAGGCTGACAAGGCCAGGGCCCTGGGATCGTGCCTGAGAAGCCCTCGACACAAGTCCAGAAGCTCCTTGTGATGGCTTTTCAGCCGTTCGTCATGTCCCGCGGTTTGGTAAAATTCGGCGAGGATCATGGCCGCCTGCACGGCTGAGCCGCTTCGAATCTGTTCCCGAGGGTCCTTGGGTTCCTGAAAAGGGTCCCAGTTTTCGTAGCCCAGCTTCAGGATACGCTTTTGGCCGCGCGGGGACATCTGTTCGAAGATGGCGCGCTTGCGGCGTTCGTATTCGTCACGATCTTCCATAGGCCGTGCTCCTGTCATGGTTCGTCCCAAAAGAGCTTGAGCCGGATTTTCTTAAATTCCCGGGTGCTGAAAAGGATGCGGTAGTCCGCAAGTCCCACGGCTTCGGCGAGCCTTTCGCCAATCTGTTCGCACTCCAACATACTCCTGCCGTGGATCATGGCGTAAAGGTTAAACGGCCACTGGGGATGGGCCGGCCTCTGATAGCAGTGGCTCACCTCCGGAAAAGCCGCCAGAGCCGCACCGGCGGCGTCGATCCTCGAAGGGTCGCAGCGCCACACCACCATGCCGTTGGCGCCGAAGCCGACCCGGCGGTGGTTGAGCACCGCGGCGAAGCGGCGAATCCAGCTGCGGGCAAGCCATCGGTCAATGACGCCCATGAGGTCTTCGGCGTTCATGTCCAAGGAGCGGGCCCAGCGGTGGAAAGGTCGCGCCACCAAGGGCAGGTCCTCTTGCAGACACCGGACCAGTTTCACGGTGTGCTCCGAAACCTGGAAGCGCTCGGTGGACTCCAGCGGCGCTTCGGGAACCTCCGCCGCACCGGCCTCACTTTCCGAATCCTCCAAAACGTCCAGGACCACCGCCAGTTTGTATTTTTTCACCGCCGGCAGGATGAGGGTCGGCCATCCGCCCGCCTTTCGGGCCAGTTGGTCCACAACGGTCGGTAGTTCTCGGCCGGGAGGCACCGCAATGGTAAACCATAGATTGAATGGGGCCGGCCGAAGATAGTTGTGACTCACCCCGGGATAGGCGCTGACGGCCTCGGCGGCCTGTTCCACATGGGATTCCGGCACGGCCATGGCCACCAGGCTACTGTGATATCCCAGGGCGCCTGTGTTGAAGATGGCGCTGATTTGCCGCACCAGCCGAAGGCCTTTGAGGTTTTCGATGCGCGCCAGGACGTCCCGTTCCGACAGGCCGAGCCTTTCGCCCAACACCGCATAGGGCCGCTCCCCGATGGGGAAAGCCCGTTGGATCTGATCCAACAGCCGCCGATCGATGGTATCCAAAGAACCCCCTTCCCGCACCGAAACCCCTCAGGGCAAAAGTCGCTTGGGCATCCATACGCCGCCATGATAAACATTTTAGCCGACGGACGCCAAAACCTTTCACCGCCGGAGAGCCCCATGTCGTTGAAAATCCTTTTCTGCGCTTCGGAAGCCACACCCTTTGCCAAAACGGGCGGTCTGGCCGACGTGGCCGGATCCCTGCCCGAAGCTCTCGCCGCTCTGGGCTGTGATGTGCGGCTTCTCATGCCCCTTTATCCGTGTGTGGACAGGGGGGAGGACACCCTGAAGATTCTCGCCGAATGGATCCCCATTCCCGTGGGCATCCACACGTATCATGTGCACTTTTGGCAGTGGATGCACCCCTCGTCCTACCCCGTCTATTTTATGGAAAAGGATGAATTCTTTCACCGGCCCAACCTTTACGTCCATCCCCTGCGCGGAGACTACGAGGACAATGCCCAGCGGTTCATCACCTTTTCCCGGGCCGTCTCCGCCCTCTGCAAGCACCTGGACTGGATTCCGGACGTTTTGCACCTTCACGACTGGCAGACGGCCTGCGCCGCCGCCTACCAGCATTTTCTGTGGCGATACGATCCGGCTTTTTCCCCCGTTCGAACCCTTTTGACCATTCACAATCTGGCCCATCAGGGTTTGTTCCCGGAATCCTATTTCTCTCTGACGGGGCTTCCCCCGGAAGCCTACACCATCGAGGGCATGGAGTTTTACGGCCAGTGTAACTTCCTCAAGGCGGGCATCGCCTACAGTCACCGCATTTCCACGGTCAGCCCACGGTATGCCAGGGAAATCCTCGAGCCCAAACAAGGCTTCGGCCTGGACGGGATTCTGCGGCGTCGGCAGGAGGACCTGGTGGGCATCCTGAACGGCATCGACGCCGATCGATGGGATCCGGCACGGGACACCTTGATTCCGGCACCCTTTGACGCCGATCGGTTGGAAGGCAAGAAGGCGTGCAAAGACCACGTGATGCAGGAGCTGGATTTTCCTCAGACCCTAAGAGACGATCCCCTGTGCGTCGTCGTGAGCCGTTTGGTGCATCAAAAAGGGATCGACCTCATCTTGGATGCCCTGGACGACATGATGGATCTTTCGGTCTGCCTTGCCGTTTTGGGAACCGGCGATCCTCATCTGGAAAAACTTCTGGAGCAGGCCCAATCCCGCCATCCGGAACGCGTTCGGGTGGTGCTCGCTTTCGACGAGGCTCTGGCCCATCGTTTGGAAGCCGGCGGCGACCTCTTTCTCATGCCGTCGCGCTACGAGCCCTGCGGGCTGAATCAGATGTACAGCATGCGCTACGGCACCATTCCCATCGTGGCCGCCACCGGCGGCCTGGATGACTCCGTGGTGGACGCAGCCCAGAACCCGCACACGGGTACCGGCTTCAAGTTTTATGAACACACTCGGGAGGCTTTCCTCGGGGCCTTGAAGGCGGCTCTGGAGGCACACAGGGACGCCCCCCGATGGCGCGAATTGCAACGCAGGGCCATGAGCGAGGATTTCAGCTGGCGCCGCGCCGCCCGATCCTACTTGGCCCTCTATGAAGACATGCTGGCCCGCTAAAGGGACACGCCGCAAAGACAAAGGAGACGACCTCATGAACGACTTGAACGTGTACGAAAAACTCGCCCGGCATCTCGATCGACTTCCCGCAGGCTTTCCCCGCACGGAGTCCGGCGTGGAGCTCAAGATTTTGCAAAAACTTTTTACTCCCGAAGAGGCTCGACTGGCTGTCTTGCTTTCCCTGAAGCCGGAGCCCGTGGAAAGCGTCGCCGAACGCGCCGGCATGCCTGCCGACGAACTGGCCCCCAAGCTGGAGGAGATGGCGCGAAAAGGGCTTATCTTTCGCCTGCGCAAAGGCGCTGAGGCCCGCTACATGGCGGCCCAGTTCGTCATCGGCATTTGGGAATACCACGTGAACGCTTTGGATGAAGAACTCATCGCCCTGGTCAACGAATACATTCCCGTGTTCTTTGAAAGGAGCATGGCCCTCAAAACCCCGCAGCTTCGAACCATCCCTTTGCCTCACGCCATCACGCCGGAACAGAGTGTCATGCCGTACGAAGAAGCGCGGCGCATCATCGCCGAGCAGGAGAAGATCGTGGTCGCTCCGTGTATCTGTCGCAAGGAACATTCCATGGTGGGCAAGGGCTGTGACCGCCCCATGGAAACATGCCTCGTTTTCGGCAGCGGAGCCCAGTACTACGAGGAAAACGGCTTAGGACGGCCCATCGATCACGACGAAGCCTTCAAGATCCTGCAGATGGCCGAAGAACACGCTCTGGTCCTTCAGCCGTCCAACGCCCAGAAGGTCATGAATATCTGCCTGTGCTGCGGGTGCTGCTGCCAGATTTTGAAAAACCTCAAACGCCTTCCCAACCCCGCCGATTTCGTCGTGAGCAATTTCTTCGCCCGGGTCCGGGAGGACGACTGTATCGGATGCGAAACGTGCGTGGAGCGCTGCCAGATGGAGGCCATCGCCATGGTGGACGGCACGGCCCGGGTGGCTCTGGAGCGCTGCATCGGCTGCGGGGTGTGCGTGCCCACCTGCCCCGAAGACGCCATCGTTTTGGAACCCAAGCCGGAAGAACAGAAAAAGACGCCGCCCGCCCACCCCTTCGATCTCTACAAGATCATGGCGATGCAGCGCATGGCGGCCGGCGGCTGAAAAAAGGCGGTTTTTCGGAGGATCACAAAGGATAGACGTTCCCCGATTCCAGGATTCTCCAGCCGCTTCGGGTTTCGCCAAGCAGGAGGTTGATCTGCCAGCCCACCTTGCAATGGTCCGTGATGATCTTGGGGACTTTGACTTCCAAAAGGCCGGTATCCAAAGTCAGACCGGAAAGAATCAGAACCCCCGGGCGAATCTCTTCGACGACGAAATAGTCGTCCAATTCTTCGTCCCAGGTGCGGGGCGGGTGGGTTTGGGCGAAATCGTAGAGCAGCCGGGCGAGGCGTTCCGCCGCGGGAAGTTCCCGGGACGCCTCCCCGGCCAGATCCATGGCCTTGCGGGCCTCTTCCTTGGGGGCGTAGCCCTTGGCCACCAGCCATTTCATGAGCGCCTTGGTGACCGTGCCGGCCGCTCGAAGGAGAGATTCGGACGCCATCACTTTTCGAATCATAAAGAAGGTCAGGAACGTGGACACGCCGGAAGGGATCTTGTCCGGACCGAAGATGGCGCAAAAGGTCTGGTCCTTGTAATCGGCCAGGCGTCGGTACAACGTATTCTCCCCGGCGGTGGGCAATTCCTGGTAGCCGTAAAGGTTCAAGGAGGTGTGCAGGAGCGAAATGACCTCCTCGTAACGGCGGAAGGTCTGCGGCTTCCACCGCGCTTTTTGCTCGGCGAGAAATTCGGCGAAGATGTCCTCGATGTTGGGCTTCGCCACCGTGGGAAAAGAAATGATGTTGCCCTTGGCGTTTGCTTCGTTTTTCATCGATACTCCGTACCGCACTCGTGAAATGGCAGCCTGCCCCTGCAGGTGAGCCGCTTATACCTTCCTTCCGCAATAAGGGCAATACGCAAAAGAGGGATCCAACACTTTGTCACACGAAGGACACCGAAAAGCCACGGGCGTGGGCGGCGTCTGCGGGTAAGGGGATCCTCGCAGGGCTTCTTCCGGCGGGGCCGCATAGCCGCATCGATCGCAGATGAGCAGCGGGTCGCCCTTTTTGACGGGAAAGAGCGGAATAAAGAACAGGCTGAGGTAATGGTCGATGCGTTTCAAGCGCGCTTGAGCCAGCCCGCAGGCCGGACACAACCGCGGGGTTTCGTCCAGCGTCTTGGTCCTGGGCTGGATCCCTCCGATGAAGAAGAACACGATCCCTCGCCCTCCGTGCCGATCCTAGACGTTGAACCGAAAATGGATGATATCGCCGTCCTTGACGGGATAGTCCCGCCCTTCCAGCCGAACCCATCCCTGTTTTCGGGCCGCCGCATAATCTCCGGCCTTTCTGAGATCGTCGTAGGCCACCACTTCGGCCCGAATGAAGCCCTTTTTCATATCGGAATGGACCACCCCGGCCGCTTCCACGGCGGGAAGGCCTTCCGGAATGGTCCAGGCTTTGACTTCATCGTCGCCGACCGTAAAAAACGTGCCCAATCCCAACAGGCGAAAAGAACGTCGAATGACGCGGTCCATGGCCGATTCGTCGATACCGTAGTCTTGCCGAAAGACGGCCGCGTCCGGTTCGCTGAGCTGCGCCATTTCCATTTCGAGCCGCCCCCGGATAACCATGACGTCCTCGGAGCCTTGAAAGTCTTCGGGCATGGACGGGTCGTTATCGTCGTTGTTGACCAAAACGAGCAGGGGCTTGGCCGAAAGGAAGGTATATCCTTTCAGTTCCGGGGCCGACGCAAGGCTCACATCGGTCCGCAAGGGCTTTTCTTCGTTGAGCAGCGTGGCGCACCGCTGCAGCAGTTCCAGTTCCGCGGCCGCCGTTTTGCGCCCTTTCTTCTGTTCCGCCTCGATCCGTTCCAGGCGCTTTTCCACGGTGGCCAAATCGGCCAGAATAAATTCTTCTTCCAATTCGCGCCTATCTCGAGCGGGCCGAGGCGGCCCGAGGACGGGGTCCGAAAAGTTTCGAACCACCATGAGAAAGGCCTCCACGGGCCGCATGTGGGTCAGTAGCAACGCCATGTAGTCCTTTTTCTTTTCCGCGACCCCGGCGATGCCTTGAAGATCCGTGTAGGTGACCTGAGCGGGCGTCTTCTTGCGGGGGTTGTAAAGAGCCGTGAGCCAGTCCAGACGGGGGTCGGGAACGGGAACCACGCCCAAGACCGGCACGACCTGCCCCGAAACGGCGGGCGCTTCCCCGGTGCGCTGGGTCAGGGCGTTAAAAACGGTGGTTTTCCCCGATCTGCCAAAGCCCACAATGCCCAATTTCATCAGCCCGCTCCCTCGGTCTTGCCCCTTTTGGCGCTCCCTTGCATAATTTTTTTATGGAGAGCCGCCTTTCATTCATACACCTTTCGCCGCCGATGGGCAATGCGCTGCTGGAGGCCGCCGCAGCGCTGGAAGCGAGCGCCGCGGAAGACGGTCCCGAACGCCATCGGCGCCTATGCGCCCTGTTTTCAGCCATGGGCGGAGCGCCGGAGGATACGGCGAAAGATCGTGGCCGAAAGCCTCCGTTGAGCCCAGCGGCCAGGCCGTTTCCGCCCACGAGGGCGGGCGAAAAAGCGGCGGCGCTCGCCCACACATGGAAGACCATGGGCATGAGGGTCGTAGCCTGCCGGTTTCCGCCCGGCCATCCTCTGGAAAAGTGTCCCAGGTTCCTCTTTGCTGTGGGATCCCCTCCCGAGCCTCGTTTCACCCTGTCTGCGGCCTTCAATTCCCGTAAAGGAAAACAGACGCGACGGACCGACCCATGGGTCCACGCCCTTCGGCGCGTGTTCGTCCAAACGGCTCGTGAGCCTACAGCGTGGGTCGGAAGTTTCGGCACGGCGCTTTATGACCTGGTCACATGCTGGGCCCATCTTCACGCAAAGCCGACCGTCGTCATCGGCATACCATCGCCGAGCCGGTCGGCGTGGGAGGACTTTAGAGCCGCCTTCCCCGAACTCAAGCCCCGGTGGTTTCTTTCCTGCCTGCCCGGACGGGCCGCATGCCCCGCCAAACAAAACCTTTTGTGTCGGGACCGCATGGTGGCCGCCGCAGCGGACCAGCTTTTTGTGATCGAAATCCGGCGGGGAGGAAACCTCCTTCGCGTGCTTTCCGACGAACTGGCCTCGCGGCCTCGACCCTTCTGGGTTTTCCCCGCCCGTGCCGAAGCCCCGGATACGGAAGGAAACGCCGCCATCCTGCACGCCTTTCCACACTATGGGCGGATATGGTCCGGCGACCCTGAGCCACCCGATCGGTCCTGCCAAAGGACCCACGGGCGGTCTCGACCCGAAGCCGTCCCCGGAATGCCTTCTCTCGACGAACCTTTCCTCTTTCATTACACGAGATCGTGCCCCGGGCCCTGGCCGGGTCAGGCGCGTTGTGCCTGGGCGGAGGATCTCTTTCGAGCCCGTCCGTGGGCCGATCATACGGCCTTGGACACCTTGTGGCGCATCCTCACGGAACGGCGCCTTCGCGCGTGCGGCCGGCTCATTCGAGGGCGCGTTCCCGTGGTGTCCTGGACCCCGGTACCGCCGCACGACCTTGCCCGCCTCATCCGATGGAATCCCGCCCTGATCCGCTGGACCTTCGAACCTTATGGGATCGCTGTCAAACAAAGGGTCTTGAAGACTCTGGGGGCTCGGCCCGCCATTTACGCCAGCGAGGCACAGTATTCCAAGATCCCCCAACGGGACCGTTTCCGGTTTCAACGCCATGAAGCCGGCAAACCGTCCTGGAAACGGGAAAGGGAATGGCGCCTTTTGGGAGATCTCGACTTGGAGGCTCTGGACGGGACCGATTGGTGGGCGTTTGTGCCGACGCCCGATGAAGCGCGCCGGCTCGAAAACCTCGTGCCTCGACAGTGCCGCATCGTGTCGCTGCATCAGCCCGCTGCCGAACGGTAAGGCAACCCGAGGAGCTTGCCCGAAAATGTCGTTGGGAGGCCCTTTGAGAAAAATGGCTTAAAGCGTGGTGCGAGGTCGCGGCGAAAGCCGCTCCAACAGGTTTCATTGTTGGACAGCCTCGTGGGTCTGTTTCGGGCGTGTTCCCAGGGCTTACGCTTGAAGAACCGCAAGGAGAGGGATCGCGAGGGGATGCGTCACAGCGCTTCCGTTCCACGCGGCGGGCCGGCGATGTTTTCATCGGGATCCGTCTTCGGCATCTCCCGGCCGGTCTCTTGAAGCACCTGGACGACGGCTTTCAGGAAATCGTCCAGGCCTTCTCGAGTGAGGGCCGAAATACCAAGAACGGGGCAGCCGATGGTGGAAAACACTCGAAGCAGCCTGGCACGCGCGTCGGGATCGGGGATCATGTCCATCTTATTGAGGGCCACAAGCCGTGGCTTTCGAGCCAGACTTTCGGCGTACTGGGAAAGCTCCCGTTCGATGATCCGATAGGGTTTCAGGGGATTCTCCGAGGGCACCGAGGCCGCATCCACCACGTGGACCAGCACGCGGGTTCTTTCAATGTGCCGCAGGAAGCGAATCCCCAAGCCGGCCCCCTCATGGGCGCCTTCGATGAGGCCAGGAATGTCCGCCATGACAAAGGGCGGGGCGTCCCCGTATTGGACCACGCCCAGATTGGGAACCAGGGTCGTGAAGGGATAATCGGCGATTTTGGGTCGAGCCGCGGACACGGCGGCGATCAGGGTGGATTTGCCGGCGTTGGGAAGGCCCACGAGCCCCACGTCGGCCAGGAGCTTCAGTTCCAGGACGAGCTCGCGATATTCCCCTTCCTTGCCTTCTTCGGCGATTCGCGGCGCCTGTCGTGTCGGGGTGGCAAACCGCGCATTCCCCCGCCCTCCGGCGCCGCCTCGAGCCGCCGTCCATCGCATCCCGGGTTTGTGAAGATCCGCCAGCACCTCCCCCGTAAGGGCATCCTTGACCAAGGTCCCCACCGGGACCATGAGAATGAGGTCCTCGCCACTTCGGCCGTGCTTTCCCTTGCCCTGGCCGTGGCGCCCCCGCTGGGCCCGGTAAAATCGCTTGTAGCGGAAATCCAACAACGTCTGCTTGCGTTCCGTGGCCTCGAAGACGACGTCCCCGCCCTTGCCGCCGTCACCCCCGTCGGGCCCCCCTCGAGGCACGTATTTTCCCCGACGAAAGCTCACGCAGCCGTTGCCTCCACGGCCGGCTTGGACCTCGATGCGGACTTCGTCCACAAAGCGCATCCCCCACCCCCGTAAAACACAACGGGGGAGCTGGGCTCCCCCGTTTTCTTACCATCCGTGCCGTGTGTGGAACAAACGCCTAGCTCGTTTGCGCCGCCACAGGATAGACGCTCACCTTCTGGCGCTGTTTATCCTTGTATTCGAACGCCACCACCCCATCGATCAGCGCAAAGAGCGTGTAGTCCTTGCCCATCCCCACATTCTTTCCGGGATGGAACTTGGTGCCAAGCTGCCGGACCAGGATGTTTCCGGCGCGCACGAACTGGCCGCCGAACCGCTTCACCCCTCGCCTTTGCCCGGCGCTGTCCCGACCATTCCTCGAACTGCCGCCAGCCTTTTTGTGTGCCATGGTTTATGCCTCCTCATCCCGCGCCGTGTCGTCTCGGGAGACGGCCTGGTCCGATGTCTGCGGTGCGCGGTCCTCGATTCCCTCGATCTTCACGGCCGTGTAGGCCTGTCGATGTCCCTGCTTTTTGCGGGAATCCTTGCGCCGCTTGTACTTAAAAATGACGATCTTGTCGCCCCGGCCCTGCTCCACGATTCGCGCGCGCACCACCTTGTCGGTGACGACGGGCCGCCCCACGCGGATGTCTTCGCCGTCGGCCACCAGGAGCACGCGATCCAAAAGGATCTCATCCCCGGCTTCCCCCGGCAGTTTCTCGACCTTGAGCAGTGCTCCGGGTTCGGCTTTATACTGTTTGCCTCCACACTCCACGATCGCGTACATCGGTTTGTCCTCCGCCCCTGTGCCCATTCAGCCACCCCGTAGCCCTGCGCGATCCAGACAAAAAAAGCGGCCCGCGGCCGCTCGGCGACAGGCGCACGGGGCGTTCCGTCATCCTCGAGCGTCAGTGCCTTTCCGGGTGAGCCTTTTCTGAAACTCTCTCAACTTCTCACAGCCTTCCAGGCACTTGTTCTTGTCCTGATCCTTTTTGTCACAGTCCAGACAAGGGCTTCGCATCGTCATTCCATGCGGGCTCCTTCCAGAAGCGACGTAACGGGGTCTTATAAATGGGCATCCCCGGCTCTGTCAAGGCTTTTCCCACAGGCGCGCAGCCCTCCCGCACACGGGCCTTCCCAAACGGCGACGATTGGCTTAAAGAGGCTCTGGGTTTTTCGAGCCCGCAGGACGGGCCGCCTTTCCATTGGACTCAGGGAAAAAGGACACACGATCATGACCGACCATCGAGCTTTGGAACGCGTCTTTTATCGAAACCTTCGGAAAGCGTATCCCGTCGTCGACCGCGGTGAAGGGATTTTCATTTGGGACACGGACGGTCGCCGTTACATCGACGGATCGGGCGGCGCCTGTGTGGTGAGCATCGGCCACGGGGTGCCGGAAATCCTGGACGCCATGCAGGCCCAGGCGCACAGAATCTGCTTTGCCCACAGCAGCCATTTTACCAGCGAAGCGGCTTTGGAATGCGCCGATCTTTTGACCCGCATGGCCCCGGATCCCTCGCTCAACCGCGTCTATTTCCTTTCAGGCGGATCCGAAGCGGTGGAAACGGCCGTCAAGGTGGTCCGCCAATACTGGCGGGAAGTGGGCAAACCCGACAAGTACAAGGTCATCAGCCGCTGGACGAGCTTTCACGGAAACACGACGGGAGCCCTGGCCCTTGGGGGTCATACCGGCCGCCGGCGCCATTACCTCCCCCTGTTTCTCCACACGCCCCACATCGAACCGGCCTATTGTTACCGGTGCCCCTTCGGCCGGGAACCGGCATCGTGCCGGCTGGAATGCGCCGATCAATTGGAGCGCACCATCAAGTACGAAGGGCCGGATGCCGTGGCGGCTTTTATCGCCGAACCCGTCGTGGGGGCCACCGCGGGCGCCCTGGTGCCGAAAGACGGCTATTGGCAGCGGATCCGCGAGATTTGCGACGCCTACGATGTGAAACTCATTGCCGATGAGGTCATGACAGGCGTGGGCCGAACGGGCCGAAGGTTCGCTCTGGACCATTGGGGCGTCGTCCCTGATGTCATCGTCGCGGCAAAGGGGCTGAGTTCCGGCTATACGCCTCTTGGAGCGGTCATCGTCAAGGAGGAAATCCACGAGGCGATCCGCCGAGGGACCGGGGCTTTCGTGCACGGCCACACCTACTGCCAAAACCCCCTGTCGGTGGCCATCGGCGCCGCCGTGTTGCGCTACATCGAAAAACATCAGCTCGTGGAGCGGTCCGCCCGTATGGGTCGCCTCTTCCTGGAAAGCCTTCAGACCCTGAGAAAACATGCCATCGTGGGGGATGTGCGGGGCATCGGGCTTTTCGCCGGAATCGAACTGGTCAAGGACAAGGAAACCAAGGAAACCTTCCCGCCGGCGCTCAAGATGAACGCCCGGGTCGCCCAGGAAGCTTTCCAAAGAGGGCTCATCACCTACCCGGGATCCGGCGGGGCCGACGGGATCAACGGCGACCACATCCTGCTGGCGCCGCCGTTTATCATCGACGAGCAGGGAATCGCGGAAATGACCCGTATCCTGGACGAAGCGCTGCACGCGGTGTCGTCCCAGGGGCTCTGAGGCCCATCAAACCCTGTGGAATTCGAAGCCTGGCAGGGTCAGCCGCTTTTCCAGACCCTTCAGGACCCAGGTGGCGAGGGTGACGAAAAGAAGATAGACGAACCCGACGGCGGCGAACACCTCGGTGTACTTGAAGGTGGACGAGGCGACGATTTTGCCTTCGCCCGTCAGCTCAATGCACGTCACCATATAGGCCAAGGACGAGTATTTGATGAGATAGATCCATTCGTTGCCGCATCCGGGCAGGGCGCGCCGCACCGCCTGGGGCAGAATGATGTGCCTCAGGGTTTGCAGACGGCTCATCCCGATGGCCTGAGCCGCCAGGATCTGCCCTCGCTTGATGGAAAGGAGCGCCCCCCGGATGTATTCGGAATGATACGCCCCGCTGCACAGGGTAAACCCGAGGACCGCCGCTTCATAGGGGCTAAGGTAGAGGCCCAAGCGAGGCATGCCGAAATACCAGATGTAGAGCTGCACCAGTAGCGGGAAGCCGCGAAAGACAGCCACATAGGCGTCCGCTGCCCAGCGCAGCAGAGAAAACCCGTAGACGCGGCACGATCCGGCCAGCACCCCGCAGACAAATCCCAACACGGCTGACGGGATGATGAGCCGCAACGAGACGGCGGCGCCGCGCAGCAGAGCCGGGGCCAAATCCCCGTAGAGGAAAAGCAACTCGTCCGAGATCACGGCCGCCCGCCCAATTCGCCGATCTTGGCGCAGAACTCCCGCGTCCGCGCGCAGCGGGCCTCGTCCAGAATAATGTCCGGCGGCCCCTGTTCCACGATCCGGCCGTCTTCCATGAAGATCATCTCATGGGCCAAAGCCCTGGCAAAGCCGATCTGATGGGTGGCCATGATCATGGTCATGCCCGACGCCCCCAGCTCCCGAATCACGGCATGGACCTCCCCGATGAGTTCAGGATCCAAAGCCGACGTGGGCTCGTCCAGGAGCATGACCTTGGGGTCCAAAGCCAGCGCTCGGGCAATGGACACCCGCTGCTTTTGGCCTCCGGAGAGTTCCGCGGGGTACTTGCCCGCATGATCCCCCAAGCCGACCCGCTCCAATTCGGCCATGGCCCGACGGCGGGCCGCTTTCTTGTCCATCTTTTTCACCCGCACCAGGCCGATTTCCACATTCCCCAAAGCCGTGAGGTGGTCGAAGAGGTTGAATTCCTGGAAGATCATGCCCACCTGCTGCCGATAGGCGCACAAATCCCTTCTGCGGCTCGGGTCGATGCGCCGACCTTCGAGGAAGACGTCCCCGCCGTCGGGAAAAACAAGAAAGTTGATCATCTGAAGCAGCGTGCTCTTGCCCGCTCCCGAAGGCCCGATAAGCACCTTGATTTCACCGCGGCGCACCGACAAGGAAACCCCTTTGACGATTTCCTTGTCCCCGTAGTGCTTGCGGATCTCATGCACCTGAAGGATCGTTTCCATACTCTCGATGTGAACGGCTCCTTACGCGTAGCCCTTGATGCGGACCCTCTTATGCACCGCCCCCAACAGACGGGTCCCCGCAAACGTGAGGACCATGAAGAGGAGGCCCGCGCTGATATAGATGGGCAGATGTTGATAGGTCCGCGACGCCACATGGTGGGCGCGGGCCATGATTTCCGCCACACCCAAGGCATAGGTCACGGCGGAATCTTTGAGCAGGATCGCATACTCGTTGGACCACCCCGGAATGGCCAGCCGCAGCGCCTGCGGTAGAACGATGAGCACAATAGCCTGGGTATCGCTCATGCCCACGGCGCGGGCCGCCTTCATCTGTCCCGCGGGAACGGACAGGATGGCCCCCCGAAGAATCTGGGATTGATACGCGCCGCTGATGCAGCCCAAAACGATCACGGCCACCGTGAAGGCGGAAAGGTCCAGCCCGAGGAACGGAAAGATGCCGAAGTCAAAAAGAAACAAAAGGACCAACAAAGGAACCCCTCGGAAAAACCATACATAAAGGCCGATGAGTCGCCGAAGCCACCTCGGCCCGTAAACCGTCCCCACCGCCAAAGGCAAACCAATGCTCAGGCCCAGGGCCAAGGCCCCGCAGACCACCACGAGGGTGATCCACGTGCCTTGCAGCAGATACGGCAGCCCTTCCTTGAGAACGGGGAGAAAATCCATCGTCGTTGAAACCCCGGCGATCATCGATGACCAGCCGTGTTCCGGGCCATTCCCGGAAATGAGCCGGCTTTGAAGCGGCTACAGATAACAAAAGGCTCAAGATCGTTCAAGAAAAATGGCGCGCTCCGCCGCAGGGCCGCACGCCGTGCTCGAGGGATGGAATGGTTGCGGCACAAGTTTGGCCTCTCTTAACAGGGTTGCGCACGGTCTTCTTTTTTGCTAACGAGGGAACCAGTCTTCAAAAGGCCTGTTGGGCGTGCGGATTTTCCCTAGAAGCTGTCTTTCTTTCGCTCGATGCGCCCCGTATCGGCGGGGTTGCCGCCATACGGGCGCACGAGCATGGGCTTAAGGCGAAGACGCAGGAACGCCGGAAGGGCGGTGTGTGTTCACGGTGAACGATTAACCTTAAAAAAGAGCAGGAGGATGGACATGAAGCGTACCGGAATGTTGCTCGCCCTCTTTTTGATGGCAACGGTCTTTACCGCCATGAACCCCGTTGCGTCCCAGGCCAAAACAGTTTTCGTCACCATCGGCACAGGCGGCATCACGGGCGTCTATTACCCCACGGGGGGCGCCATCTGCAAAATGATCAACGACAAGCGGGACCAATACGGCATTCGGTGCACCGTGGAAGCCACGGGGGGATCGGTTTTCAACATCAACGCCGTGCTGGCCGGGGATCTGGAATTCGGCATCGCGCAGTCGGACCGGCAGTATCAAGCGGTCAAGGGGGAAGCGGAATGGAAAGACAAGGGCCCTCAGAAGGATCTTCGGGCCGTCTTCAGTTTGCATCCTGAGGCGGTGACGTTGGTGGCCGCGGAAGATGCGGGGATCAAGACCATTGCGGATCTCAAAGGAAAACGCGTCAACATCGGCAACCCCGGCTCAGGGCAGCTGCAGAACTCCATCGACGTCCTGGAAGCCTTCGGCATTAGCTGGGAAAAAGACATCAAAGCGGAACAGGCCAAGGCGGCCGAAGCCCCTGGACTGCTTCAAGACGGCCGGATCGATGCCTTCTTCTATACCGTCGGCCATCCCAGCGGCGCCATCAAGGAAGCCACCGCGGGACACCGTAAGGTGCGCTTCGTGCCCATCGAGGGACCGCCCATCGACGCGCTGATCAAGAAATACCCCTACTACGCCAAGGCAATGATCCCCATCGCCATGTACGAAGGGGCCGCCAACAAGGAAAACGTGCCGACGGTCGGGGTCAAGGCCACCTTCGTGACATCCGCAAAAACCCCGGACGATGTGGTCTATGCCATCGTCAAGGAAATCTTCGACAATCTGGACAGTTTCAAGACCTTGCATCCGGCTTATGAAGTCCTGACCACATCCAACATGCTGGAAGGTCTTTCCGCCCCGTTCCACCCCGGTGCAGAGAAATACTTCAAGGAAAAAGGACTGCTGAAGTAGGGCGACAACCGAAGGCGGCGGGTTGCAACCCGCCGCCTCACTTCCGCCTCGACCCCATCCCCCACGTCCGCCTCCGAGGACACCGCCCATTTCTTTGAAAGGGATGCGCATGACCCCCGATCCCAAGGACAAGGACATCGGTGTCGACCTGGCACAGAAACTGGCTCAGGAGGAGACCGGAGGGACTCGAGCCTCCCGGGGTTTTTCCAAGCTCGTCGTCTCCACCGTCGGTATCCTCTGGTCCCTTTTCCAGCTGTCCATCGCCAGTTGGCTCATTCTCGACTCCTGGTACGTCCGGGCCGTCCACCTGGCTTTCGCCATTTTTATCGTCTACATCAGCTTTCCCATGTTCCGCAAACCACGGTTGGGACTCACCTTCTGGGCCGCCACCGACCGTGTTCCCATCATGGACTGGATTCTCGCCCCTCTCGCGGCCTTTGCGGCCTTGTATGTCATCATCGATTACCAAGGCATCATCATGCGCTACGGAGCCCCCATTCCTCGGGACATCGCCATGGGCTTCCTGCTCCTCGTCCTGCTTCTGGAAGCCGCCCGGCGGACCATCGGACCGGCTCTGTCCGTGATCGCCTTGTTTTTTACGCTCTACGCCTTCTACGGCCCGTACATGCCCGACGTCATCGCCTTCAAGGGTGTGTCCCTGAACCGGTTCGTGGGCCAGATGACCATGTCCACGGAAGGCATCTACGGCATTCCTCTGGATGTGTCGGCAACCATCGTTTTTCTGTTCGTGCTTTTCGGATCCATGCTGGAAAAGGCCGGGGCCGGGCAATTTTTCATCCAATTGGCCTTGAGCCTTCTGGGCGGATACAAGGGCGGTCCTGCCAAAGCGGCCATCCTGAGCAGCGGGCTTACGGGATTGGTTTCGGGATCCAGCATCGCCAATGTGGTCACCACGGGAACCTTTACGATCCCGCTGATGAAGCGCGTCGGTTACCCTCCCACCAAGGCGGCGGCCATCGAAGTGGCGGCCAGCACGGACGGCCAGTTGGCGCCGCCCATCATGGGCGCCGCGGCCTTCATCATTGCCGAGTACGTGAGCGTCCCTTACATCGCCGTGGTGAAAGCGGCGGCCATTCCGGCCTTCGCTTCCTACGCGGCGCTCCTTTTCATTTCCCATATCGAAGCGTCCAAGCTGGGTCTGAAAGGGCTGCCTCGGGAGGAGCTTCCACCGTTTTTCAAAACCTTTCTCGGAGGACTGCCGTACCTGATTCCTCTGGGCATGTTGTTGTATGAGCTGGTGGTCCTTCGGCACACCCCTCAATCCTCCGCCTTTAACGCCATTTGGGTGCTGGCCCTGCTCATGCTTGCGCAGCCCTGCGTGCGGGCCGTCAAGGCCAAGGAACCGATTGTGCCGGCGTTAAAAAAAGGCTTGACGGACATACTGGCCGCCCTGGCTTCCGGAGCCAGGAACATGGTCAGTGTGGCCATGGCCACGGCGGCGGCGGGCGTGATCGTCGGCGTGGTGGCCATGGGATTGGGAGGCTTGGTGAATCAAATCGTGGATGCCTTGGCCGGCGGAAATATCTATTTGCTCCTCATCATCACGGCCGTAGCCAGCCTCATTATCGGCATGGGCCTGCCCACGACGGCAACCTACATCGTCATGGCGTCGCTCACCGCCCCGGCCATCGTCACCGTGGGAGGCGCCTACGGCTTTGAAGTGCCGCTCATGGCGGCGCATCTCTTCTGCTTCTTCTTCGGCATTCTGGCGGACGACACGCCGCCCGTCGGGTTGGCGGCCTACGCCGCCTCCGCCATCGCTCGCTCCGATCCCATTCGCACGGGTTTGCAAGGCTTCATGTACGACATCCGCACGGCCATCTTGCCGTTCATGTTCATCTTCAACCACGAGCTCATCCTTCACGGGATAAACAGCTGGAGCCAAGGGCTGCTCATTTTCGCCATGGCCTGTTTCGGCAATTTCGCCTTCGCCGCCGCCACCCAAGGATGGCTCATCACCCGCAACCGCCTCTATGAAGTCCCGTTGCTGCTCGCCGTGACCCTCATCCTCATGCGCCCCGAGCTCATTGCCTCCTGGTTAGGCGTTGCCTACGAGCACCGCTATTGGATGTACGGGCTGGGCATGGGCCTTTTCGCCGTCATTTACCTTTTACAGAGGCTGCGCCTCCCAAAGGCCGTGTCCCGGGACGCGGCCCGAGCATGAAGGGGGAAAGTTCCGCATGGAAAAATTGATCATCACGGTGGCCTTGACCGGCAATGTGCCGACCAAGGCCATGAATCCGAACGTTCCCATGACGGCCGAGGAAATCGCCCAGGACGTGCGCCGATGCGCCGATGCGGGAGCCGTGCTCTTTCACGTCCACGCCCGGGACGAGAATGAGCGGCCCACTTTGGATCTCGCCCGATACAAGGAAAACGTCCGCCGAATCAAGGAAGTCGCCCCGGAGGTGATCGTGCAGCTTTCGACGGGCGCGCGGGCCGGCAAAGACTGGCAAGCCCGGGCCAATCCCGTAAGGCTTCTGCCGGAGATGGCCTCTTTTACCACGGGGTCCAACAATCTGCCGGGGATCGTCTATGAAAATTCGCCGCAGTTCCTCGAGTTCTTGGCCGGGGTGTTCAAGGAAACGGGGGTCAAGCCGGAAATCGAGGTCTTTGAAACGGGGATGATCAACAACGCCCTGCATCTGCAGCGCAAGGGCCTCATCGCCCCGCCGCTTCATTTCAACTTCGTCCTGGGTGCCCCGGGTGCCATGCCCGGATCGGTCAAGAACCTGTTGTTTCTCTCGGAAAGCATCCCTCAGGGCTCCACCTGGAGCGTGGCCGGGATCGGCACGGCGGAAATCCCGTTGGCCACCGCCGCCATCGTCATGGGGGGGCACGTTCGCGTCGGCCTGGAAGACAACCTCTTTCTGCCCGACGGCTCCCCGGCCACCAACCCCAAGCTCGTCGAAAAGATCGTAAGGATCGCTCGGGAAACCGGCCGCGATATCGCCTCCCCGGAAGAAGCCCGACGGATCCTCTCCCTGGATCCGGCCCGAAAGGACCTTATCCTCACCATGCTGGACTGATCGGCCATGTCCTTTTGGCATCGCCGCCAAGCCATGGGATGGGCCGCCGCCCTCCTCGGAGGAAGCGTCCTGCTGTCCCGCTTCATGGGCCTCTTTCGAGACAAGGTCATTTCTTATTATTTCGGGGCGACGGAAGAATCGGACGTCTATTTCGCCGCCTTCGTCATTCCGGACTTCATCAATTACCTTCTCGCCGGAGCTTATTTTTCCATCACGCTCATTCCGCTCCTGAGTGAAAAGTTTCAAAAGGACGAGGAAGACGCCTGGCGCTTCTTTTCCGCCGTCCTTTTTTGGACCGCCGTCCTCAGCACGGCCCTTACGGCGGCCGTCATGATCTGGGCGAACCCGTTGTCCCGGTGGGCGGCCCCGGGCCTCAGCCCCCAGGCAGCGAAACGCCTTGCCCATTTTCTTCGCATCATCGCGCCGGCCCAGATTTTCTTCCTTCTGGGGTCGTGCTGCAGTGCCGTGTTGTATCTGAGAAAACAGTTTCAGGCCCCGGCCCTGAGCCCCCTCGTTTACAACGCGTTCATCATCGCCTTGGGTATTCTGATGCGCCGATCCGGCATGGCGGGGTTCTGCTGGGGCGTGCTGATTGGGGCGTTTGTGGGGAATTTTTTCCTGCCCTTGACGGCGGTGCGCTACGGCGGCGATTTTCGATGGCGCTGGGTCGTCTGGCACCCGTCGCTCAAAAGATTCTTGCTCCTGGCGCTGCCGCTCATGGTGGGCCAGTCCGTCGTGGTCCTGGACGAACAGCTTGTGCGCATCTTCGGGTCCTTGGCCGCCGTGGGCGCCATCAGCTGGCTCAATTACGCGCGGCGCATCATGCTCGTTCCCGTGGGCGTGGTGGCTCAGGCCGCCGGCACGGCATCCTACCCCTTCTTGGCCGAAGCCCACGCTTCGGGAGACAGCCGAAAGTTTTTCCAGACACTGAACACGGCTTTTCGAAACACCCTGGCCGTTCTCATTCCTCTGTCCCTGTGGATGATTCTGGCCGCCGAACCCATCATCGTCCTCATCTTCCAGCAAGGGCGCTTCAGCGCCGCGGATACCGTGGAAACCGTATGGGCGTTGCGGATTCTTCTGACCGTGGTTTTCTGTTGGGGCATGCAGCAGATCCTGGGCCGTGGCTATTATGCGCGGCAGGATACGGTCACTCCGGCGGTGATCGGCACCCTGTGTACCGCGGCCGTCATTCCGATCTATTTCATGGCGGCCTCGCGTTTCGGCGCCCGCGGAGTGGCCGGGGCGAGTGCCCTCTCTGTGGCGCTCTATACGGTCGTGCTCAGCCTCTGGTGGCGTTTTCGCATGGGACCGCAGGCCTTCGAGGGCCTCGGCGCTTCGGCGTTCAAAATCACCCTTATCAGCGCGGCCTCACTGATCCCGGCCGCCCTCGGTCTTTTCCTCCCGACCCTGTGGCCTTTGCCCAACCTCTACGCCCACGCTTTCTGCCGAGCGGCTCTGTCCGGCGTGCTGTTTGCCCTCGGCTTCGCCTTCTTGGGGCGACGATTCGCCGGCGATCTGGTGGAACCCCTCTTCAGCCGATGGTCTCTTTCCAGGCGGCGCCGTCCCACAGGCCCACGATAGTTCCCGATTGCGCGGGATCGTACCCACCCAGGGACGCCACTCGACGGCGGAATCGCTCCGAGGCGATCACCTCGAGGAGCCGCCGGATCTTGGGATCCTCCCAGCACGCTTCCGGAATGACCAAATCGTAGCGTTCCTCGCATACAGGCACGAAGTCCAATCCCAGCGCCTTGGCCGCCGCATAAATGGCCATGCCGCAGTCGGCGCTTCCGCTGAGCACATTCACCGCCACGGCCATGTGCGTGTATTCTTCCCAATCGTAGCCGTGAATCCCTTCGGGGGTGCGGCCGATTTTGGCCAGTTCGTAGTCCAGAAGGATGCGTGTTCCGGATCCGGCCTGTCGATTGACGAAACGCACATCCGGCCGGTACAGGTCCTCGACGCTTTGAATGCCTTTCGGGTTTCCCGGCGCAAGGACCAGACCTTGGCGACGGCGCACGAGCTGCACCAGGCGCACCGGTGTCCCGTGAAGGTAGCGTTCCACGTAGGAACGGTTGTAGTCCCCCGTTTCGGTATCCAAAAGATGGGCGCCGGCGCAGTGGGCTTGACCGCGGCGCACGGCCAGAAGCCCGCCCAAACTTCCCACGTTGCTGGAAGACAGGTGCAGGCGCGGGTCGGCTTTTTTGAGCTCCGAGGCCAGCACGTCCACGGTGTTGTCGTGACTGCCGATCATGATCAGGGTGTGGTCCAGATCCTCTTCGGCGCGCAACAGCCGCACCCGAACCGATTCCCCTTCGTTGATTCCTTCGGATTCCTGCGGGATCCGCACCAGCCCGTCGGCCCGGACCAGGGAGGTGATCACGCCGGCACCCCGTTGCAGCGGCATGGCCACAAGGCGATGGTGCACCCGCCCCACGATGACCCGAAGAAATTCCTCGAGGCCCAGTTTGGAGGGCATCTTGCGGCCCATGACGGCATCCACCATGGTCCACCCGGGCTCGGCTAGTCCCTGCAGCCACGCCAGCAGCGGCCGCACGAATTGTTCAAAGGCCATGACGGCGGAGACGGGATAGCCGGGAAGACCGATGAAGGGCTTGCCTTCCACGAGTCCCAGAAGCACGGGTTTTCCGGGCATCATGGTCACGCCGTGGACGAGGAGCGTCCCCAGGTCTTGGACCAGGGACGCCGTGTAGTCTTCCGATCCGGCGGACGATCCCGCATTGAAAACGATGACATCCGCATCGGAAGCCGCCGCCTCTTTCATGCGGGCCCGAAGCGTTGCGGCGTCGTCTCCCATGCCTGGATGCAGCGTGGCGATTCCCCCTTCCTGCTGGACCATGGCAGCGATGACGGTGCCGTTGAATTCCACGATTTGGCCGGGAGCCGCCTGCGCGGCTTTGTCCGCAGGGACCAGTTCGGTTCCCGTCGGCTGGATCCACACACGCGGCCTGGCATAAACCGAGACGGTGGAAACCCCCGAAGCCAGCAGGGCTCCCAGGTCCGCCGGGCGAAGTCGGTGCTGCTGGGGAAGGAGCAATTCGCCCGCCACGATGTCTTCGCCGACCTTGCGCACGTGCTGCCATGGGAAGGCGGCTGACCGAATTTCGATGGTTCGGGCGTCCACCGGATGGACATGTTCGATCATGATCACCGCATCGGTTCCCGGGGGCATGGGATCGCCGGTGTCCACCGCGAACGCCTGAACGCCCACGGTGAGTTGCTTCGGACGGACGGCTGCGGCGCCGAACGTTTCCGAAGCCTTTACCGCATAGCCGTCCATGGCCGCGCCGTGGTAATGGGGGACGGAGACTTTCGCCGTGACGGGTTCCGCCAGCACCCGCCCCAAAGCCTCATGCACGGGCATTTGTTCCACCGCGGTGCGCCGATCCCCGACGGCTCGACGCCACTTCTCCCGCGCCTCCTCCAGCGTATGCATCTCCAGATAGATCTTTCGCTTCATTGGTCCCACCGTCACACGCGTTGAAAACCGAACCGATGATAGAATTCGCGCCGGTAGCGGCGCACGGAACCGAGGTAGACGTCCGCAATGTGCACCTGTTCCAGTTCGTCCAGCTGGACCGTCACCCAGTCATCCACGCTGTCCAGGCTTCGGAACCAGCGGCGAAACGCCGCCTTGTCCAAAAGGCGCGGCGGCTGCATGACGAAACTGCCGCCTCCGTGCTGATGGTAACGCCGCCCGTTGATCAGGGCGTTGTAGTCGGCCGTGTTTACGCCGACCACCGCACAGAAATTGTCGAAAGCGCGGACCAAGGCGCCCGTCTTCCAGTGCCCCCGCAGGATGGGGAAGATACTGATGTTGAAGATGATCTCCACCCCCTGATCCGCCAGCTGCCGGGCGGCCTCGGGTTGTCCCCAAAAATCGATGCACACCGGAATGCCGATCTTTCCGAAGTCCACGGGGAAGGCCCGGAAAACGCCGTCTCCCGGGCTCATGTGGAGATGATCCCGTTCCAGGGCGCCCAGGTTCTGTTTGCGCTGGCGTCCCAAAATCCTTCCGGACCGGTCGAAAAGGGTTGCGGTGTTGTACAATCGGTCTCCGTCCTGCTCCACCAGGCCGGCGACGATGTACGTCCGAAGATCCCGAGCGACTTGGGCCAGCTCCTCTTCGCCCACGAAAGGAAAATACTCGGGAAAGCACACCATATCCAAATCCTGGCCCCGGCACTTTTCCAGAAGGTGCAGGCCGTGACCGATGTTTCGCGGGTCGCCGAACTCGGGATAGGGCTTGGGCTGCACGAGTGCCACTCGAATGCTGTCTTTCATTCCTGCTTCCTCAATGACTTTGGGTGCCGTTTATCGCGTCCGTCCAGGAAAGATCCGCAACATAGGGAAAGTGATCGGAAGGGTAGCGTCCCCCGAAGTGATCCCGAACGATGTGCACATCCCGGACTTGAAAATGGTCGGAAACCAAGATCCAATCCATACGGCTCTTCTGGGGCACTCCCGAAAAGCCATGGTGGGTTTTGTCTTCATCTCTTTCGGCCTTGCCGCCTTCCCGCCACGTGTCGTGCAAACCCACCTCGGGGTCCGTCAAGATCCGGTACACCGAGGATTCGGGACCGTCGTTGAAATCGCCCATGAGCACGTGAGCGCCGGGATGGGCCTGAACCCATCGGGCCAGAATCCGGGCCTGCTCCCGTCGCGCCTCCACGCCGATGTGGTCCAGATGGGTCACGGCAACCCACAGGGTCCTGCCGGTTTCCCCATCCCGGACTTGAGCCCAGCTCATCATGCGCGGAAAGGCGCTGTCCCAGTCCTTGCTGCGATGGACCGTCGGCGTTTGAGACAGCCAAAATTCCCCTCCGTCCGACACGGTGCCGAAGGCCGTGCGCACGAAAAGGGTGGGATACTGGCAGGTTTCGTCCAGAACCCGATCGGGTGCGTGAAGCGCGTACTCGTCGAGCTTTTCGGCCAGGTATAGGAGCATGGTCCAGCGGCCTTCCTGGGTTCCCAACAGGTCTGGGCGATACCGCCGCACCGTTTCCACCACCAGGTCCCGTCGATAGATCCAGCTGTTTTCTCCGTCCCGGTCGTTTTCAAAGCGCAGGTTAAAGGTCATGACACGCATGGAATGCCGGCCGTTTTGCGAAAATTTATCGTTCATGTTTTCGTGCCCAAGTGCCGATTCCAAAAACGAACGGCAAGAAACTTGCTAAACACAAAATCACCGGACACGGACCGGAGCGCTTTTTAGGGCGCATCAACCCAGAAAGGAGACAAGACATGGAGGCACCCCTGGGTGTTTCGGCTTGGTTTGGCACCCTGTTCCTGTGGACCTTGGGATCGGCGGCGGCCGTCTGGGCGGCCTGCAGGCTTGCCATCGTGCGGCGTCGCGGCCGCCGGGAATGAGGGGCATCGTCGGCCGTTTTTTCCGGCTCCCCGGTCCCCGCGTTCCATCAAACCGAGTTCCGGCATCCGCGGAGCACCTCCATTGCCCTGTCGCAAAGGAGGTCTCGTCATGCAATCCTGCCACAGCTGCACAAACCATCGTTGGGAAACGTCCGAAAATCTCTTCGTGGACGATTTCTTCCGAAAGGACTGTTCCTGCGCGGAGGACGCCGCTTCCCCGTCCACAGGGGACAACCGGGACGAACTGTTCCGCAAATTTCGGTTGAGCCTCGATCCGAGCCATCAGCGCTTCGTGGCCGGCTATCAGTGGTTCTGCCGGGTGTGCGGCAAGCCCGCCGCCAGCGCGGAAGCGTGGTTTGCGTGTCGTCAGAAGTTCGTCACGGTCAAGGTCGTCTGCCATTTGGGCTGTTTCAGCCACTGGCGCTTGAAAATCCATGCGCAGCGCCCCGCGGCCCTGGCCCAGGTGTGCTGAAGGGGGGCGGCCACGGTTCATAAGCTCAGGTGGCGTTCAGTCCTCGGGTCTTCCTTTGGCGCTGTAGAAATCCATCAGAAACTGCGCCTCGATGGGAGACAGGTCGAAGCGGAGGATCGCTTCGTGGACGATCTTTTGCACGGGTTTGTCCGGGGATTCCTGAACACAGGAGGACACCCACTTGACGGCTTTGCGAATGGCTTCCCCTTCGGGCATAACGGTTGTCATCGCATCGTTCACCTTTTTTGAGCTTTCACGGGACGGCCCCGAGGGCCCATGGGGCCCTCGGCTCAGTTTTCCCCGTATTCCTAGCATTTTGCCGTCGCGCTGTCATCCCCCATTTCACCCGGGTCGTCGTCGAAGCGCGCTTCCGCCCGTGAATTTTCAAAAACAGCACGCCCCCCTGGACCTTCGCACCGAAAGGCACTAGTTTTTCCCCAAAAGAAAAACAGACAAACGAGTTCGGTAAAAACTCGGGAGCGCCTGACCATGATGCAACAATACCTGGAGCCGACGGCTCTTCTGGACTGGAACCACCCCCGGGTGCTTTCGTTCGCCCGGGAGGCCGTCGGGGAGGCGTCCGAGCCGGTGGAAAAGGCGGTGCGGCTGTATGAAGCCGTGCGGGACGGCATTCGCTACGACCCTTATGCTCCTTTCTACCGGCCGGAACATTATCAGGCCAGCGAGGTTCTGCGGCGGGGCCGAAGTTTCTGCATCCCCAAAGCGGGCCTTCTGTGCGCCGCCGCCCGATCCCAAGGCATTCCCGCCCGGATCGGCTTCGCCACGGTCAAAAACCACCTGGCCACGAGGCAACTTTTGGAATACCTGGGTTCCGACCTCTTCGTCTTCCACGGCTACACGGACCTTTTTCTGGAAGGCCGATGGGTCAAGGCGACCCCCGCTTTCAACAAGGAGCTGTGCCTGCGGCACGGGACGGACCCCTTGGTTTTCGACGGCCGAAGCGATTGCCTCTTTCACCCGTACAACAAGAGCCGGCAAAAATTTATGGAATATGTGGCCTATCACGGTGAGTTTGCCGACATTCCCGTGCAGACCATCGTGGAGGCCTGGAAGGCGGCCTACGGAGCTGATCGGGTTCAGAGCTGGATCGACGCGATGGAAAACGCCGAAAAGAGCGCCCGTCGGGTTTTCGAACAGGAAGATGTGGTGCAATAACCCCTGTCCCCCAAGGACGAAAGGATCGTGTCCCATGACCCTCGCCCCCGCCAAAAGCTGCATCCCTTTGCATCGGTCGATGCTGGAAAACGTCGTCGACGTCATCCACCGTCCCGGCCATCTCTCCTTTGACGAGGCCCGCCGCATGGCCGACCGGGAAGCGGCGAAACGCGCGACACACCCCATGCTCCTCGCATGGTACGATCACGCCCGCGGTGTGTTTTCGCCCAACGTGGAATGTTGCGAATCCACAAGACCGGCCTGGCTTGTCTATGCCCAGTCTCGAGGAGCCGATGTGACCATCGCGGTCAACGGGCTGGACTATGTGTTTCTTTACCGATCCACGGACCCGGACGACCTATGAAACTCTAAAAAGCATGACGTCGCGGTCGGGCGGGGAAACCGTTCGAGCCTTACGGGGACAGGCCCGCCCGCTTCATGAGGTTCACCGCGTGGATGATGGGCACGGCAAAGGTAATGCCGCTGGGCGCTTCCAGGGCTTTTTCCTTACCGTGGGTGAGCAGCACCTTGTTGACAATGCCGAGCACACGGCCCGTATCCGGGTGAAACAAGGGACTTCCGCTGTTTCCCGGATAGGCCGTCGCATCCAGCTGATAGACGTCAAAGGTGTCCTTCAGGCGTTGGACCAGATCCGGAGTGAGGCCTTGGCCCGATTTGACGGGAATGGCCATGGGACTCACCGCCGAAATGATGCCTCGATGGGTCACCGGGTAAAGGCCGAGCACCATCCCGATGGGAAATCCGGTAAAAGCGATGTCTTGGCCTTCCCGCGCCGGGCCTGGGTCCACCTTCAGCGGGGAAAGCGGCTCTCCACGAAAGCGCAGCAAGACCACGTCGTGGTCCTCGTCCCGCAGCACTTCTTCCAGTTCGCGAGCCTGCACCTCGGAGCCTCGGCCGACAAAAGCGACGAGAGCTTCCCGATGGGCCTTGTCCAGCTTTTCCGGCAGCACATGGGCATTGGTCAGGATATGCCGCCCGTCGGCCACGGCGAATCCGGTGCCGAGAAAAACCGACGGCGGGCGCCTCATCGCCTGGTAGGTGCCCACGGCCACGATGGAACGACCGACCACGCTCACCGTGTCCGCAAGGCCGCCGAAGGCACCGCCGGCGGCAAGAACCAGAACCATCAGCACGGGGAGTCCCCACGTCCGGACCGCCATCATCGAGGCGCCCCCAACAGCCCCAGGAGGAAGGCTCGAACGTTTTCGCCCAACACGGCGTGGTTGTATCCCCCTTCCAGGACTGCGAAGCATCCGATCCCCAACCGCATGCAGGCCGATCGCACCATGGTCCCCAGGGTATGGTAGTCTTCCGTGAGAAGCACACCGCCCCAGTCCTGGATGTGGGCATCGAAGCCCGCCGAAACGGCGACGATGTCCGCCCGCATGGCCGCCAGATCGTTTTCCACAAGGCGCAGGTATTCGACCCGGTTTTCGGTTTGAGGGTTCAAGATGGCCGCGTAGCCCTTTTCCCCGAGGATATTGACCGTACCGTCTCCGTAATGGAGGTCGAAGTCCAAGACGTAGGCCGTTTGAATATAACCGTGATGCCTGAGGTGTTCCAGGGCCACGGCCACATTGTTGTAGTAGCAAAACCCCCAGGAATCGTCCGCCGACGCGTGATGGCCGGGAGGCCGAACCAGGGCGAAAGCCGGCCTCTTGAGCCCTTCCAGCGCCGCCATGACGGCCCCTCCGGCCGCGAGAGACGCCACGCGATCCAGCCCCTGACGCATCACGTGCCGTAGGTGGCGTTCCGTATGCACGCGCCGGAGATCTTCCCAGGAAGCCGGAAGGGCTTCACGGAATTCGGCGATATCGGCGATGGCTTTCTCAATGCATTCCAGCCGACCCGGTGCCGCCGCAGGGTCCCTGGTGTAGGCTTCGAGGAACTGGTCATGGGTGAAAACGGCTATTCTGGTTTGCTCCATCGTCGTCCTCCGCCGTCGCCGCCGTGCGCAACACATCCCGAAGGCAATCCAGTCCCGCCCGAAGAGCCCGAGCCGTCGTGCCAGGCTTCACTTCCACGATCAGAGGGCATGCCGCGCCCCGAACCGCACGCAGGATGCGTCGAAAAGGGATGGCGCCGGATCCCGGCGGGAGATGATCGTCCGCCCCTTGGGCATCGTGAAGATGCATGCCCAAGAGCACGGGCTTCCACGTGTTCAGCAGTTCCATGGGGTCGCCCCAGCCGAAAACTTCCATGAGGTGCGCGTGTCCGGTATCGTGCCAGTATCCCAGGGGGGCGCCTTCCAGGGCGGAAAAAATCGTCCCGTAATCGTCCGGGCCTGGAAGTTCGTGATAATGGGCTCGGTTTTCCAACCCGAGAAACACATGGAGCCGCTCCGCCTCTCGAGCCAGCCGGTCCAGGCTCCACAGCAAGGCGTCGAGATGCGGTCTGACGGCCGCACGACGTTCTTCCATTTTGCGAGCCATCAGCGTCCGGAATTCCTCGCCGTGCGATCCCTGCGTCTGCCACAGCACCATGAGCCGGTCCCACTGCGGATCCATGCCCACACGGCCGCAGTGGAGCACCACCGCGCGGGCTCCCATATCGTTCGCATGCTCCAGTGTCCGGATCGTCCAGCGCACGGCACGGAGACGTTCCTCCCGATCGGGATGGCTCAACAGAAAGGGTTCCGCACTCACCCGGTCCCACGGCACCGAATCCGGAATGGGGCAAAAATTGTGGAGGCTGAACACAGCCAGGCCCGACCCTTTCAGGGCCGTCGCCACCTGCCGAAACAGGGGCGGCGGCAGGCGGTAGTCCAGTTCCAACCCGTCGATGTCCAAGGCCTTACAGCGTTCCACCAAATCCCGACCGTGGTTCACACCTCCGGCCGCCCATGATGTGGACACCCCCAAGACCATGCGCTATGCCTCCCTCGTTGTCCGGGAAAGGGCAAAGACGGCCACCAGGGGTGTGTGGTCGCTGGATTTGGGCTTGGCCCGCAAGGTGGTGTCCACGAAGCATTCCACGCAGGCGTCCGCCATGGGCTCCGTGACGAGCATGTGATCCAGACGCCAGCCCAGGTTGCGCTTGAAGCTTTTCGGCAACCGATAGTCCCAGAAGGTGAACTGCTTCTCCCGCGGATGAAGGCGGCGGAAAAGATCCACCAGCCCCCAGCCCATGAGCTCGTCCAGTTTGGCCCTTTCCTCCGGGTGAAACCCCACCTGTCCGTCCAGGCGTTTGGGGTCGAAGACGTCCATGGGCTGAGGGGCCACGTTGATGTCGCCCGTCCACAGAAGAGGCGTCTGGGGGGTGAACCTTTGGCGGATCCAGTCCCCCGTGTGGTCCAAGAAGTCCAGCTTGTAGCGAAACGCCGGATCCTCCGGCGACCTCCCCTGCGGCACATAGGTGTTGAGCACCCAGACGCCGCGAACCTTCACCGCAAGAAAACGCGCCTCCTGATCCAGCACGGGGTCCCCCGTTTCCGTGACCGCCGATTCCGGTGGATCCCGGGTGAGAACGGCAACGCCGTTAAAGGATTTTTCGCCCTTGACCAGACACCGATACCCCAAATCCTCGAAAAACTGCCTCGGAAACGCCCCTTCCTGACATTTCGTCTCCTGCAGGCACAACACATCCGGCTGCTGCTGCGGAATCCATGCCGAAAGGTGGTCAAGGCGTGCACGCACCCCGTTCACGTTGAATGTGGCCGCTTTCCACCCCATCGTTCCGCCTCCTTGCCCTACCACTGTCGACGCACGACGCACTCTTGCGGCAGCTCCTTCAAAAAGCGGCTCGGCTTGACCAAATCGCCTTTGCGCTCTAAGGCATGAGAAAGATACAGGTCCCGGGCGGCACGGGTCATGGCCACATAGAAAAGCCGCCGCTCCTCTTCGATGCCCTGAACGCTTTCCTCCCCGACCCCGCCGTCGGCCGCCGCCGGCCCCTGCACGGATCGCCAGTGAGGAAGGAGCCCTTCTTCCACGCCGACAACGAAAACCACCTGAAATTCCAGCCCCTTGGCCGCATGGAAGGTGGCCAGGCGAACGCCCGTGCCGGCTTCGGCATCGTCCTGGTCTTCGCGGATGAGCGCGCACGATTCCAGATAGGATTCCACGTCCGGCGCTTCACGTGCCGCATGGATCATCTGGTCGATATTTTCCATGCGGGAGATGAAATCGTCCTCCCCTTCGCTCACCATCCGCAGATACTCTTCGTAGCCGCACCCTTCCACGACGGCTCGAATGGCTTCGTGGGGCTTGAGGGCCCTGAGGCGCTCCAGGAGAGCCAGAAGCTCTTCCACGGCGGCGGCGACCTTCTTGCTGAGAAGCCCTCTTTCCAGGGCGCGACGGCATTTTTCCTGAAGGGGCGTCCCTGAGCCGCCGGTGCCCAAAATCTTTTTCAGCGTCGCGGCGCCCAACCCCCTGCGGGGGACGTTGAGGATGCGCTCAAAGGCCACGTCGTCCTTGGGATTGAGGGCGCTCATGAGATAGGCATGGATGTCTTGCACTTCCCGGCGTTCAAAAAAACCCCGCCCGCCCATCATGGTGTAGGGCACCCCTTTCTGGCGCATGGCCCGTTCCAGGACCATGGAACAGAATTTGGTGCGATAGAGCACCGCCATTTCCCGAAACGGGGTGCCGTCCGCCAAGTGAAGGGCGCGGCACTTTTCGGCCACCCATTGCGCTTCATGATCGTCGCTGAGAAAACGACGCACTTCCACGGGCTTTCCATCGCGGCGGCTGAAGCATTTTTTTTCGATGCGCGACACGTTTCGGGCAATGAGGGCTTCCGCCGCCGCCACAATGGGCCTTGTGGATCGAAAGTTTTCCTCCAACCGCACCACCTTGGCCTGGGGATAATTTCTCGGAAAATGAATAAAAAAAGACGGGTCCGCCCCTCGGAACTGGTAGATGCTCTGGTAGTCGTCCCCGACCACGGTGAGGTTGCCGTCCCGCAGCAGGAGATCCATGATGCGGCACTGGACGGCGTTGGAGTCCTGGAACTCGTCCACCAGAACGTAGTCGAAGAGGTCCTGACAGCGGCGCCGAACCGCCTCGTTCCGTGTCAGCAGCTCACGGGTCAAAGACAGGATGTCGTCGAAGTCCACCGCGTTGTGTTGCGCGAGAATGCGGTTGTAGAGGTCGAAGACCTCGTGGACGCGGCGCAGGCGGGACGATCTTGTCAGATAGTCCAGGGGGTCGTCGCTGTTTTTCGCGCGAGAGACGGCGGCCCGATAGGCGTTGAGGGCGGTGTTGTCGATATCCAGTTCCGCCAGGGCTTTTTTCATATCCACCCGCTGCTGATATTCGGAATGGATGCTCAAAGGACGGGTGTAGCCCAGAAGTTCGCAGTGTTCCTTGAGGATTTGAAAGCAGGCGCTGTGAAAGGTGCGCACCCAGGGAAAGGCCTGGGCCGGCCGTCCCGTTATGGCTTCCAGGCGCCGTTTCATTTCTTCGGCGGCCTTGTTGGTGAAGGTGATGGCCAGAATGCGCGCCGGATCGTAGCCCAAGGTGTTTACCAGATAGGCGATTTTGGCGGTCAGCGTGCGTGTCTTGCCGCTGCCGGCGCCGGCGGCCACCAAAACGGGCCGGCCGATGGATTCCACGGCTTCCTTTTGCGGCGGGGTGAGTCCGATGTCCATGGGGCATCCTCTGACGTTTTCCAATTTTAAAGGGTCAATCGATGTCGCGGCGAATCTTAGAGGGAACGAGGGCGGACTGCAACCCATCCTTGTGAGCCCGGTCGGCTTTGTGATAGTTTAGCCGCGTTTCGTCCATTTCGGTCCCGAAAGGAAGGATCCCGTCGTGGAGAAGATCAGTCGAGAAGAAGTCCGCCATGTGGCCGAACTGGCCCGGCTCCGCCTGGACGCCGATGAAGAACTGGCCATGACCCGGCATCTCAACATGATCCTGGCATACATGGATAAACTCAACGAAGTGGACACGTCCGACGTGCCTCCCACGACCCACGCCATTCCGCTGGAAAACGTGTTTCGGCCGGATCAGGTCCGTGATTCCCTGGATCGGGATCGGGCGCTGGCCAACGCCCCCCAAAGCGACGGCGCCAATTTCGTCGTTCCCAAGGTCATCTGAGCTTCGAGACGGAAAGGAAAAGGCTGCCCATGGCGTCCGTGACCCGTATGACCATCCACGAACTGCGCGAAGCCCTTGTGACCAAAAAGATCAGCGTCTCGGAAACGGTTCGCGCTTATCTGGAGCGCATCGACGCGCTGAACCCGCGCCTGCAGTGCTTTTTGACCGTTCTGGCCGAAAAGGCGTTGCAAGAGGCCGAAGACTACGACGCCGGTCGAAAGGATCTCTCGGCTTCTCCTTTGGCGGGCATTCCCATCGCCGTGAAGGACGTCTTGTGCACGGAAGGCATTCGCACCACGTGCGGATCAAAAATTCTCGAAAACTTTTTCCCCCCTTACGATGCCACGGTCGTCTCACGGCTGAAATCTTCGGGCGCCATTCTGTTGGGCAAAACCAACATGGATGAATTCGCCATGGGATCGTCCAACGAAAACTCGGCTTTCGGCCCCGCACGAAACCCATGGGACCCAACTCGAGTGCCCGGAGGTTCCAGCGGAGGGTCCGCCGCGGCGGTGGCGGCCGATCTCTGTGCCGCGGCTCTGGGAACGGACACCGGCGGATCCATCCGCCAGCCTGCGTCCTTTTGCGGCATCGTGGGGCTCAAACCCACCTACGGGCGGGTCTCACGGTACGGCCTGGTGGCGTTCGCGTCGTCCCTGGATCAGGTGGGCCCCATGACCAAGGACGTGCGGGATGCAGCCTTGCTGCTGTCCGTCTTGGCGGGGCACGATCCCAAAGATTCCACGTCCATCGACCATCCCGTGGACGATTACGCGGCGGCCGTGGAAGCCCCCATCCGGGGCCTGCGCATCGGCATGCCCAAGGAATACTTCATTGAAGGCATGGATCCCGACGTGGCGGACGCGACGCACAAAGCCTGCCGTCTCTTTCAGGACCTGGGCGCGGAACTGGTGGAGGTGTCCCTGCCGCACACGGCCTACGGGGTTGCGGCCTACTACATCATCGCCCCGGCGGAAGCCAGTTCCAACCTGGCTCGATACGACGGCGTCAAGTACGGATACCGATTCCCCGAAGCCCGAGACCTCATGACCATGTACAAGGAATCCCGCAGCCGAGGCTTCGGCGCCGAGGTCAAACGGCGCATCATGCTGGGAACCTATTGCCTGTCGGCCGGCTACTACGACGCCTATTATCGCAAAGCCTCCCAGGTCCGGACCCTGATCCGTCGGGATTTCACGGAGGCGTTCCAAAAATGCGACGTTCTCGTCGCACCCGTCTCCCCCACGGCCGCCTTCAAAATCGGCGAAAAGACGGAAAACCCCCTGCAGATGTACCTCAACGACGTGTTCACGCTGCCGGCGAGCCTAGCCGGAATCCCGGGACTTTCCCTGCCCTGCGGCTACACCACCGAAGGACTGCCCATCGGGCTGCAAATCCTCGGGCCGCCCCTGGGAGAAGCAACGGTCCTTCGAGCCGCCTACCATTTCGAACAAGCCACTAAGACGGCGCGCCGAATGCCCTCTTTACCGGAAAACGCCTAAACAGGCCCCGGCACGCCCAGTCCTTTGTCAATTGCTTGACGATTCGGTGACAATTCTGTAGCTTCGTGGCGCGGAGTGCCGCAGCGCCCCACCTTCCTTAAAGGGCACGGCCATGGCGTTTGAGGACAAGGCGCAGAACAGGAATCCCCACCTTGTGTTCGGCAAGCTGGCGATCCAGTACGGCCTTGCGACCAAGGACACCGTCCGTCGTGCTCTGGAAAAGCAAAGGGCTCTGGCCCTTGAGGGTGTCCGAAAGCCCCTGGGGGGAGTGCTCGTAGAGATGGGCGTCATCAGCCCGTCCCAAATGAAGGCTCTTTTGAGGCTTCAGCATTTTCTTCAGCGCCGGGACCGGGAAAAGCCCCTGCTCGCCTTTGCGGTCACCAAAGGCTTCCTTCTGCCTCGCGATGAAAAAAGGGCCCTTTCGCGGCAGACGGAACTCTTCAAGCGGGAAAAGAAGCACTACCCCATCGAACAGATCCTCCTGGAAGAAAACATTCTGGACCACGCCGGCATTCAGGCTCTGAAAGACTCTTTCGCCGGAGAAACGCACCGGCAGGTCGCCGCCCAGCCCGTCCCCGAGCCCGTCTCGGCCTCTGCGACGGAGGAGACCACGGTTCCGCCGGAGCGCTTGGAGGCTCTTGAAGAGTTCTTCGACGTGAGTGTTTCCGCCGATTCCATGGAAGCCTCTCTTCTTTGGACCAAGAAACCTCCACCGGATGTGACCGAACGGGACCTACGCGCGTTCCTCACCCGACGAGGTATCTCCTTCGGGATTGAGCTTTCCTCAGAAACCGTCCGGCATCTTCTCTCCAAGCCCACTCCCAAAGGGTCCATGGTGATCGCCCGAGGCCGCCCGCCTCAAGCCGGGCGGAACGCGTCGGTGCTCTACCATTTCGATACCGACCCTCTCAAGGTGGGCCGCATCCGCGAAGGGGGATCCATCGATTTTCGCGACCGCGGCGAAATCCCCCTGGTTCGGCAAGGCGACGTGCTTGCCGAAAAGATCCCGCCGATGCCGGGAACTCCCGGCACGAACGTTTTCGGCCGCCCTGCGGAGCCTCCGAAACCTTCGGACGTCATCCTGCGCTGCGGCAGGGGCGCGGTGCGCTCCGACGACGGCACTCACGTCCTGGCCGTTCGAACCGGTCGCCCGCAAATCACCGCGGACGGAAAGATCAGCGTGCAATCGGAACTGGAAATCACGGGAGACGTGGATCTGAAAACAGGCCATGTCACCTTCGAGGGCGATGTGAAAATCAGCGGAACCATCACCGCCGGATTCCGGGTCAAGGCGGCTTCGGTTGTCGCTTCGGAAATCCAGGGAGGGGAAATCATCGCCGAAGGCAATGTGACCATTGCCGGGGGGGTCATCCATTCCACCATTGTTGCGGAAGGGCACGTGAAAGCGCGCCATCTCGCGGGAAGCACGGTGCGCGCCTGCGGGGATGTGGCCGTTTCGACAAGCATCGTCGACAGCACCGTCGAAACCTCGGGATCCCTCCTGGCGCCCACGGCCACGGTGCTCTCGTCGCATATAGCGGCGGCCCAGAAAATCCTCGTGCAGCACGTGGGATCGGAAAAGTCCAAAGGATGCCGGCTTGTTATCGGGGACGATCCCATTGTGAAGAGAAAGTCGGCGGCCTTGAAAGAACGGATCCAGCGCCTCAAGGATCACGCTGAGCGCCTAAAGAACGCGGAAACGCGTCAGCGAAAAGCTTTGGCCGCCGCGGAATTGGCCATGGGAAAGGCGGTCCAGTTTCAGGACAAAACTCTTGTGGAAATTCGGCGCCTCGAGGAACAGCAAACCGCAACGGGCGAAAGTCCATCGCGGAAGGCTCGTGTGGAGGCGCTGCGACAGGCTGTGGACGAAGCGGACCGGAAAGTGGAAAAGCTGTTTCGTGTGCAAGACGCGCTGAAAGCGTCCCTGGCCCACCTCGTGGACCGCCGGACCCAGTGCGCTCGTGATTTGGCCGAGCTGCAAGAGGACGTGCAGGCGCTCATGCAGTGGGCCAAATCCAAGCGCGATCGGCCTGAAATTGTGGTCCAAGGAGTCATGGCTGCGGGCACGGTGGTCGTCGGGACCCAATCTTCCTGGAAAGCCACCGACAGTGTCAAGGCCGTGCGCGTTGTGGAAAAATCCGTGGAAGACCCCCACACAGGGCTTTCGCAAAAGAAAATCGGCTTTTCGCCTCTTTCCTGATTCCCTATCGAAAGGTCTCTCTTTCTTCGGCGACCGCCCTCACAAACCCGCTCCCTTTGCCGGGTACCCGGCGATCTCAACGGCGGCGAAGCCCGATTACGTTCTGGGGAAGGCCCCTCGAGGCACGACGGTGATGCCCCGAGGGGTCACCACAAACCGTGTGCGATCTTCCTGGGGCGAGACACCGATTTCGGTATAAGGGGGAATCACGTTGTCCTTGTCGATGATGGCTTTCTTGATGCGGCAGTGGTGGCCGATCTCCACATTATCCATGATGACCGACTCGTCCACCTCGGCATAGCTGTTGACGATCACATTGTAGGACAACACGGAATGACGGACGATCCCACCGCTGATCAGGCATCCGTGCGGGACAACGGAATCTTTGGCCGTGCCGGTGCGCTGCGCAGCATGATCCCCTCGGGAGACCACGAATTTGGCCGGCGGCACCTGGCGCTGCAACCCGCGCATGGGCCATCGGCGACCATAAAGGTTGAAGAAGGGACTCAAGCCCGTGAGATCCATGTTGGCGTTCCAATAGGCGTCCAGGCTGCCCACATCCCGCCAGTAGGTGGAATCCCGGGTCGGATCTTGCGTCTTGAAACGGTACCCGGCCTCCGGATCGTAAACCGGCACATCGTCCTTGATGAGGTTATAACGCCGATACGGATAGGCATAGACCTTCCCTTCCTGCACCAGCCGAGGGATGATGTCTCTGCCGAAATCCTCATCGTCGCTTTCCTTCAAAACCCGCAGAAGCACATCCCGCTTGAAGAGATAAATCCCCATGGACGCCAGGCTTCGGGAAGGATCGTCGGGCATGGGCTTGGGATCCTTTGGCTTTTCCTCAAAGCCGCAAATCCGATAATCGTTGTCCACTTCGGCGATGCCAAAGGACGAGCCCGTCGCGCGGTCCACCTCAAGGAGGCTCACCGTGACGTCGGCCTCCTTTTCCTCATGGAACCTTCGGAAGATGGTATAGTCCATCTTATAGACATGATCGCCCGAAAGGATGAGCACATGTCGAGGCCGCTCCCTTTCGATGAGGTAGAGATTCTGGCGCACCGAATCGGCGGTCCCGCGGTACCAGTCTTCCCCCAGCCGCTGCTGCGGCGCCACGATGCGCAGAAAGTGCCCCAGAGCGCCGGAAAAGATGTTCCAGCCGTCCTCGAGATGATCCACCAGGGACTGGGATTTGTACTGGGTAAAGACGAGAATCTTGTACAGCTGGGAATTCACACAGTTGCTCAGGGGAATGTCGATCAAGCGGTAGATGCCGCCGAAAGGAACCGCCGGTTTGCAGCGGTCCCTGGTCAGGGGCATGAGCCTCTCGCCCCGTCCGCCGGCCATGATGATGGTCAAAATGTCTTTCATGGAGTCCCGCCTTCCAGTGGATTTCATTGGATAAAGCGCCGAATGTCCGACGGCAGTTGATGGTCACGATAGACGATCGCTCCGTCCTTGTCCACAAGGACGAAAAGCGGAACGCCGCGCACTTCGAAAACCTTCATGGCCTCTCCGTCTCCGTCGTAGAGGACCTTGACCGGCATGGGGTGGGCGTTTTGGTAGCGCTGGACGCGCTCGAAGGAATCTCCCGAGCCCACATTGACGGCCAGAATTTCCAGTTGCTCCTCCCTTGTCTGCTTGCGCAGCTTGACCACCTCCGGCTTCACGGCTTGGCAGGAAGGACACCAGATCGCCCAAAAGTACAACAGCACGGGTTTCTTGCCGCGATAATCGCTGAGGCGCACCCTTTGGCCGTCCGTGCTCGGCAAATCAAAGTCGGCCACCCGGGATCCCTGAGACCCCACCAGACTCATGACCTTATCCACAAAGGACTGGGCGGGAGCCACCCCCGGCAGCGCAAGAAGCATCGCCAAGCCCAACCCCAAGACACCTCGTCTTCGATTCCTTTTCACAGCCACATTTCTCCTGCTTTGACAAAGAAGTATTCCGCCGCTCCGATCATAACCAGCGCGAAAAACCGCTGGATCCTTCGCATCCACAACCCGGATCGAGGCAGTGAGGCCAAAAGCCCCGTGAATGTCCCCACCACGATGACCAGCACGCCCATTCCGTAGGCAAAGGCAAAAAGCATGAGCGCCCCCCACAAGACGCTCTTTCCCGTGGCCACCAGAGTCAACAGAGTCCCCAGGATCGGCGTGGTACACGGTCCGACCACCAACGCCGAGGCCCCTCCCACGAGAAAGCTCGACAGGGCATCCCGACCCGGGAGGGACCGGACCTGCACCCGGGACAGAAACGCAGGGGACGGCATGGGCAGGACCTCCAGCATCACCAAGGCGAAGACAAGACACAGGTTTCCCACCGCCAGATACACCCAGGGGTTCATGGTCAAAGACCCGAAAAGGCGTCCCGTGAGGGCCGCCACAAGCCCGAGGGCCGAATACACCACCGCCATCCCGGAAACATAGATGGCCGAAAGGAGGAAACCCTTCAGGCGGCTGCCCTGCGCCCGGCTGCCCACAAAGGCCACCGTAATGGGAATCATGGGATACGAGCACGGGGTAAAACCCGCGAGCACCCCCCCGACAAAGGACAGCACGACCCCGAACCATGGCGCGTTGAGGCTGAAGGTCTCGAAATGGCGCATCCACTCCACGTGTCTTGACTCCTGAGCACCGTCTCATGGTCTTTGCCGGCGGGGTGCCGTGTGGTCGTGCGAGATTCTCAAGGGGACACGACCAACGCCGCCGATGTCGACGACGGTGCCGGGATTTCGGGACCGGTTTCCATGCGATGCAACAACCGCCGGCTTTTCAGGCTCTGACCCGTGTGATCCTCCACCCAGGCGCAGACGGCCTTGATGAGCCCATGAACCGCCCGCTTCCGCAGACGAAAGCGCCAGATCTTTTCCACAGGCGCCTGGAGCATGGCTTGAAGCAGAGCGGCGGCCCCCTTGTCGAGATCGATCCCCTCTTTGTCGGCTGCGCTATGGGCGCCGCAGGAGAACCGGCCCGCCGCCAGGGACAATCTCCAGAGCGAAGCCTCAGCCATTGTGCGGCCGCATTGGCAACACCTTTCCAGGGACGGCAGAGCCCCGAGGATCCTCATGGCGCGTACGAGGAAGAGGGCCGCCACGTTGGCAGGGTCCCGATCGGTTCCCAAACGAGCGAGTCCTGAGCGAAGAAGAACGTAATAGGTTGGGTTCGGCAGGTTTTCCGGGTTGAGACGCAGGGTCGTTTCCACGAGAAGGCCCGCATAGGCCCAGCGCAGAGGGTCCGACCGCAACGCCAGATGCCCTTCCACCAAACGGCAGGATTCCACCCAGGAAAGAGCCCGTCGTTGCCGAAGGCCCACCTGCACCACACTGTTGGGTTCAAAGGCGTGGACGAAACGCTTGCGGCTGCGGCGGGCCCCCTTGGCCATGGCCCGCACCAAGCCCCATTCCACGCTGAAAAAGGTGACGATGCGGTCCGATTCGCCATAATCCTGAGCGCAAAGGACCACCGCTTCTGATTCGACAACCATCATGGTCGTTTCAGGGATTTTCCAGGTAACGGGGATCGGGAAGCTTCACCCGCAACACCTCGCCCCTTTTGCCCAAAGGCTTGAGGGGCTTTCCATCCCACAGGACGCGGATGCCGCCGGCGTTTCCCGTCCACAACTGGGCGGAACGGGAGAGTGTCCACTGGGCGCTTTCTCCAGGCTTCAGAATACGATTCTGTGGCTTCCCATCATCGGCTTGCACCTGCACCCACGCTTCTTCGTCCGCCACAATGCGCAAAACGTGTTCCGATCCCGACGGTACGGCAGGCCCGGGAAGCGATTCCGTCTTTTGCCCGGCCGGCAAAGCGGCGGTGTGGCCCTCGGACGGCGTCTCTTCCATGCGCCGATCCATGGGAACTGTTCCTCCGCCGTCGGGAAGCGGCCCGGGCGCGTCCTGCTCCGGCAATACCCCCGGAGCCGGGGCCGGCTCTACGGCGGGATTGCCGCTCAGTTCCCCTGTGCCTTTCTTTACGGCCAGATCGCCCGGAAGTTCCTGCTGCGGGTAGACGGCTTCCCGGGCCGCCTGGGTTGTGGCCGCTTTTTTCATTTGGTACTTGGGCCACCACACGGCCCACAGCCCCGCCACCGTGACACCGAAAGCCAGCACGAGGAAAAGGGCCAAAAAAGCCCCGCCCTTCTTGCGAGTGCCTTTCATCCACGACTGGAAGCGCTTCAAGCGCTCCCCCTCGTTGTCGTAACGGCGGATGTCCGAACCGTACTCCTCGAGGATCGGCTGGGGATCAACGCCCAGAGCTTCGCAGTAGACCTTGAGAAACCCGCGGATCAGCAACGGGGTTCCGATCACCTCGTACTCCCCCGCTTCCAAAGCCTGCAGCATGCGCACGCTGATCCGCGTATGCCGGGAAAGCTTCTCGAGGCTTATTTGTTGCCGCTTCCGCTCACTTTCGAGAAAAGCCCCGATATCCTTCAAAGAATCCATGGAAGTCCTTTCCTCTCACACAGCGAAAGACGGTCGGTCCGAACCGCTCACGATCCCGACGCCGGGGGATCCAAATGAATCTGGATGAACGATTTCGCCTCCAGATCTCGAATCCACTGATCGTATTTCTTGTTGACTTCCATCTGAAACAGTTCGCGCCGCACCTTTTCCTTGACCCTTTCGTCCACCGCACCCGGATTGGGTCTTTTTACATTGAGAAGCTTGACCACATAGAAGCCGTTGGCCGATTCCAGGACCTCGCTCACCTGCCCCGGCTGCAGGTCCCGCGTGGCCTGCTCCAAGCCCGGAGCCAGGTCCTTGGCCTTGATCGTGCCGATATCGCCCCCGTCCTGGGCGCCGGGCCCTTGAGAATAGGCGCGGGCCAGGTCGGCGAAATTTTCCCCTTTGCGAATGCGGTTCAGAATTTCCTGGGCCTTGAGACGCACCGTCTGCCGCGCTTCGGGCGACGACGGCGCCGACAGGAAAATGACCGCCAGGTGGCGTTCCTCATCCGGACTTCGCACCTGACGGCTCAGAGCGGCTTGGACCTGATCGTCCGTGATCACGGTCTTGGATTTGAGCACCCTTTCAATAAGCCGAGCCCTTTCCAAATCCTGGCGGATCATCTTCTTGAACTGGTCCAGAGAGCGCCCTTCCTGCTTCAGCATCGCTTCCAACTGCTGGCGGCTCACATTGTTGGATTTTTGAAGGGACGTCAAAGCCTCTTCCACTTCCGATTCGCTCACGGAAATCTTCAGCCGGGCCACTTCCTGAGCCGTGAGCTTTTCCCGGATCATCTGGCGCAGGACTTCCTTGCGCAAGGTATCGGCAGAGCCCAGAGGCGGGGCGTCCCGAAGTTGTTCGGCGGCCTTGACCACTCCCTCGACCCGCTTTTGGAGTTCGCTGTTCAGGATCACATCGTCGTTGACCACCGCCACGATCCAGTCCACCGGCTTGGCCTGGACCGGCCTCGAAAGGGCAAGGGGGAACCCCATAAGCCACACACCCAACGCCATCGCTCCCAGAAAACTCTGTCTCATCGCGCCTCGCGTCCTTTCTCGTCAGGGGGAGCCCTCCCCGCTTTCCATGCCCCACGTCTGTGAAAGGGATGGGTGAGGTGAAACTAACCTATTGAATTGACTAAGGTCTCTAACATGATCCGCAAGGCCTTGCAAGAGCCTTTTGAGCCGCACCAAAGCCGCCAAGGTCGTGCGCGCTTCCAGTTCCACCGTCATTTTGCGTTCCCCGTGCAGGGTGGCGAAGCACTTGGCGTCGGAAAGGGTCTCGAGGACCGATCCCCACGGCACGGGTTCGGCAAAGGTGCATGTCATGACGGTCCCGGTGCCTTCCAGACGGGTGATGCGCAAGCGCTTCAGCAGGAGCCGCACGCGGGCAAGCACCAGGAGCGCCTTGGCCTCATCGGGCAGGGGACCGAACCGATCGCGCCATTCCTTGGCGATGTCGTCGATTTCTTCCTGGCTCTTGGCCCCGGAGAGGCGTTTGTAGGCCACCAGCCTTTGGTCGGCCACAGGCATGAAGTGGGACGGCACATAGGCTGCCACGGGAATGGCGATTTCCGGATCGGGAAATTCCTCTTCCACCGCCTCGCCCTTCATTTTCCGAATGGTCTCTTCCAGGAGTTCCAAATAGAGCTCATAGCCCACGGATGCGATGTGTCCCGATTGGGCGGAACCCAAAATGGTCCCGCCGCCCCGGATTTGCAGGTCGTTCAGTGCGATCTTGAATCCCGAGCCGAGTTCGCTGAAGTCCATGAGGGCTCGGAGTCTTTTTTGGGCGTCCCGGGTCACCAGGTGTTCTCCCGGGATGAGCAGATACGCGTAGGCCTGTTCCGCGGACCGGCCGACCCGACCGCGCAGCTGGTAGATTTGGGCCAGTCCCATTTTGTCCGCCCGGTTGATGAGGATGGTGTTGGCCGCCGGGATATCCAACCCGGACTCGATGATGGTCGTGCACACCAGCACATCCACTTTCTTGTGCACGAAATCCATCATGATTTTTTCCAAGTCCCGTTCCTTCATCTGCCCGTGCGCCACTTCGACCCGGGCTTCCGGAACGAGGGACCGGATCTTGTCGGCCATGCGCAAAATGGTCTGCACATGGTTATGGACGAAAAACACCTGCCCGCCGCGCCGCAACTCCCTCGTGATGGCCTCACGAATGGTCAGCTCCTCAAACGGGCACACCACCGTTTCCACGGCCTTGCGGTCCTGCGGCGCCGTCTCGATGGTGCTCAGGTCGCGTATCCCCGTCAGGGCCATGTGAAGCGTCCTTGGAATCGGTGTCGCCGTCAGCGTCAGGACATCCACGGAAACCCGCAGTTCTTTGATGCGCTCTTTGTGCCGCACACCGAACCGCTGTTCCTCATCGATGATCAGAAGCCCCAGGTCTCTGAAGACCACATCCTTTTGCAGGAGCCGATGGGTGCCGATGACGATGTCCAAACCGCCGGATCGCAGCTGCTCCAGGATGCGTTTTTGTTCCGCGGGCGTGCGGAAACGACTGAGCACATCCACGGTGACGGGAAAATCTTTCAGGCGCTCCTGAAACGTCGTGTAGTGCTGTTCGGCCAAAACGGTGGTCGGGGTGAGCATGGCCACCTGTTTTCCGTCCATGGCCGCCTTAAAGGCCGCCCGCAGGGCCACTTCCGTCTTCCCGTAGCCCACATCCCCGCAGACCAGCCGATCCATTGGGCGCGGGGAGCACATATCCTGCAAGACATCGTCGATGGCGCGCATCTGGTCGGGGGTTTCCTCGAACGGAAAGGTGGCCTCGAATTCCCGGTAGAGGCTGTCCGGCGGGCTGAACGCCGTGCCTTCCCGGATTTGGCGCAGCGCATAGATCTTGAGCAACTCCTCGGCCACCCTTTCGGCGGATTCACGCGCTTTTTTCTTGGCGGCTTCCCAGGCCTTGCCGCCCAGTCGATCCACCCGGACCTCAGCGCCTTCCACGCCCAGGTATTTCTGCACCTTGTGCAGCTTGTCCACCGGCACGTAGAGGCGATCGCCGTCCTGGTAGTCCAGTTGAAGAAAGTCGCTCTCCAACGGCCCGACGGTCAGATGCACCAGCCCTCGATAAACCCCGATGCCGTGGTCCACATGGACCACCAAATCCCCTTCGTGCAGGTCTTCAAAGGAACTGAGAAAGAGCCCCGTCAGGCTTTTTTTGCCCCGAGGCCGCACGCGGCGCCTTCCAAAGAGTTCCGTTTCCGAAACCACCGCCAGGTGCTGCCCCGGCCAGACAAAGCCGCAACGAATCGACCCGACGGCGAGCGACAGTTCCCGACCCTCGGGCTTTCGCGGGCGGACCAGATCCCGGCCGCGGACCACGCCCGTCGCCTCGAGCCCGTAGTGGGCAAGGAGTTCTTTGAGGCGCTTGGACTGTTCCGGCCCCTCACTGACCACGACCGTCGCAAGCCCTTCCTCCTGCCACGACCGAAGGTGTTGGACCACCGGCTCCAGCAGCCTTTCCCTCTTGGGATGGGACTTCAACGCCAAAACCAGGTCGCTTTGGGTCCGCACCCCCACGTCGCAATGCATGGCCGCCTCTTTTCGGTCGGCCATGGCATTGACCCAGACGTTCTGAAAACGCCGGGCGAAAGCTTCCACAGATTCCGGGGCCAGGAAAAGCTCCTCCACGGGACGGCGCCACTGGTCGTCCCCGTCCTTTCGCCCCTGGTCCCAGAGGATGGCCCCATAGGTTTCGTGGAGCATCTTTTTGAGTTCGCCGTAATCAGACCAGAGCAACAGGGCTTCCCGTGGCAGATAGTCGAAGAAAGTTGCCGGCTCCTCGTAGAAAACCGACAGAACCGCCTCAAAAGCCGCCGGCTGGTGGCCCTGTTCCAATCTTTCGAGCCAGACGTTGCCCAGAGACGGGCTGAGCCGCCCGCGCTGAACGTCTTCCAGCAGGAGCGCTCGGGCTCGATCCCGGGCGGCTTCGTCGAAGATGACTTCACTTGCCGGAGTGACGACCACTTCTTCCAAGGATGCCAAGGAACGTTGCGTCCCCGGGTGGAAAAGTCGGATGGATTCCAGGACGTCCCCGGAAAATTCCAAACGCACGGGCCAGGCATACAGGGGCACGTACACGTCCAGGACGCCGCCGCGCCGACTGAAATCACCGTATTCTTCCGCAAGGGCCGTGGGGTAATAGCCCGCGGCGACCAAACGCCGCACAAAATCTTCCAGATCCAGCGTCTCGCCCACCACGCGATATTCGCTGCGTTCCATGAGCACCGTCGGGGGAATGACTTTTTCCAAAACGGCCGCAACGGAGGTGACCACGATGAAAGGCTTGTTCAGGCTTTTCAGGCTCCATAGGGTTTCCAGCCGATGGGCGGTGTGCTCCATTTTGCCCAACACCTGAGCCTGATGGCCGGATCGGGAAGGAAAAACGAGGAGTTTTCGGCTCAAAGGGTCCGGCGTTCGAAGGGGTTCCTGGAAGAATCGGATTTCTTCCGCAAAAGCAGCCGCCTCTCGGTCCGTGGCCGTGATCACGATCACAGGCCGTTTCAAGCCCTCGGTGAGGTGCGACGCCCACAGGGCGAGGGCCGAAGACGGCATATGGGAAAGGGAAAGCGTGCCGGCGCCCTGACGAAGAATGTCCGTAAGCTGCGAAGCGGAAAGGGAATGGCCCTCATGGGAAGGGTTTCCGCGCTCTTTGTCCATTTGTCGGGCATGGCTGAAATCCAAAGCGTTTTAAAACCTCCCTTTGTGTTTTCGCCCCACAATAATCCCGATCCGCTCTTCCGTAAAGACGAAGCCTTTTCCATAAATCGAAGACTTTGTCACGAAAAACCGGCCGGAATGTTCCAGGAACGTGCGAGAGAATTTTCCTCTCGGGGCAGATCCGCTATAATCGCCTCCGTTTTTCAGGGGATGATCCCCTGATCTCCACATCGGACCAGGAGAGGGACAATGGCACACGAGGAAAGCCGCACCATTCAAGATCGGCTTCGCAGACTCCCCAGCGTGGATGAACTTCTCAAGCATCGGCAGATTCAAGACGTTCTTTCGACGGTTCCCAGAAAAATCGTAGTAGACAGTCTGCGCGAGACGCTGGAATCGGTGCGACGCCGGATGCTTTCCCCCGATGACGGCCTCTTGGAAGAAGTGCCCTCGGCGGACCGGCTGGTGCACCAGGCCCTGACGGTGTGCGCCGAAAAGAACGCCTTCACGCTGCAGCCGGTGGTCAATGCCACGGGCATCGTGGTGCACACCAATCTGGGCCGTTCTCTCCTGGCCGAGGAAGCCATCCAAAGGCTGCAGATGGTCTGCCGCAGCTATTCCAACCTGGAATACGACCTTGCCCGGGGTCGGCGGGGATCGCGCTATGTGCACGCCGAAGCGATCCTTCGAGAAATCACGGGGGCTGAAGCCGCGCTCGTGGTCAACAACAACGCCGCCGCCGTCTTGCTGGTTTTGAACACCTTAGCCAAAGACCGAGAAGTCATCGTGTCCCGGGGACAGCTGGTGGAAATCGGCGGCTCGTTTCGCATCCCCGACGTCATGGCCGCCAGCGGTGCCATCCTTCGCGAAGTGGGGTGCACCAACCGCACCCATCTGCACGATTACGAAAACGCCATCGGCGAACGCACCCGGCTTCTCATGAAGGTGCACTGCAGCAACTATCGGCTGATAGGCTTTACGGCCGAAGTCCCTTTGGAGGACCTGGTGCGTTTGGCTCGACGGCACAACCTGCTCGTCGTGGAAGATCTGGGAAGCGGCTCCCTGGTGGACGTTTCGCCGCTGGGACTGCCTCGAGAGCCCACGGCTCAGGAAGCCGTGAAGGCCGGTGTGGATGCGGTGACCTTCAGCGGCGACAAGCTTCTGGGAGGCCCGCAGGCCGGTATCATCCTCGGCCGAAAGGACCTCATCGCCCAATGCAAGAAGAACCCCCTGACCCGTGCCCTGCGGGTGGACAAGATGACCCTGGCCGCCTTGGAAGCCACCCTCCGCCTGTACCGAGATGAACCTACGGCATGGCGCCGCATCCCCACCCTGGAAATGATCGCCAGGCCCCTGGAAACACTGAAAGAGGCGGCGCAGCGCTTGGCCCACGACATCCAGCAGCTGGACGGGGGGGCTCATTGGCAGGTGCAGGTCCAGGAAAGCACCTCGCAGGTGGGCGGAGGGGCCTTGCCGGAACGGGATCTTCCCACGTTCGTGGTGGCCGTCACCTCATCCAGGTGGAGCGCCGGGCGGCTGGAAGAGTGGCTGAGAGCCCACAATCCGCCCATTATCGGCCGCATCGAATCGGATCGGTTCCTCATGGACGTGCGCACGCTCCGGGATGGGGACGCCGACATCATCCTGCGCGCTTTCGCTCAATTGCCCGCTTAGGCCGCCCCCCGTCCCGGCTTCGGAACCCAGGATTGGACCGGTTCATCACCTCGGGGCAGGGCCATCCCGGGGCAACGGCCCGGAGGAGATGTTCCGCCCCTCCGGGGCTGGAAAGGGGAAGTCCCCCGACACCCAGGGCTTCGCCCTGGGCTGGGGTCCCGTACCCCTTCGGGGCCATACCCCCACCGGTGGCGCCGTGCCTCAGCCCTGAGGCCTTGGCCATGGAGGTTGAAATGTAGGTTGGGGTGAGTGCAGCGAACCCCAACACGCCTCAACCCGTGCCATGCCCCGCGCCCCACGCAGGCAGCGGCGCTCCCGCAGCGTGCTGAAAAAAAGACCGTCCGTGCCCGTGTCTGCGGTATCGCACACGATGTATGATGGGTTTTCGGACCAGCTCCTAAGGGATTCCCCCGTGAAGGGGCGCTGAAACCGGCCGGGTCCGCCGCGCGGGCGGCAGGCGCCAGAGTGCCAAAAAAGCCATCAAAAGAAAAAGGATCCCCGTCGCCGTAAATGTGGCCCGAAGCCCGAAACTTCCGGCCACAAGCGCCCCGAGAAGCGGCGCCACAGCGCGGGATCCCGAAACGACGGAACTGTCCAGCCCGTAGACCGACCCTTCTTCCCCTTGGGCCGTGTAGGCGGCCAGAAGAGAACTGGTGGAAGGCAGAGTGCCGCCGAGAGCCAACCCGCTCAACGCCTGAAGTGCCAGGAGCTGCCAGGCTTGTCCCACAAGGCTTTGCGGAAAGTACGCCAAGCCTCCCAAAACGGCGCAGACCACCAATACTTTTTCATGCCCGATCCGATCCCCGAGTCGGCCCCAAAAGACGGCCGAAAGGGCGCCCATGAACGCCACCACGGCAAAAAGAAGCCCGGTGAAAGTGTTCACCGAAGCCCCGGGCTCCAAAAGGGTCTGGATGAAGAAGGGGGCGATGGGAATGATCATCATGCGCCCAAGATAGGCAAAAAACCGAAGTCCGTAGGCCAAGGCCACGCCGCGTCTTTGCAGGATCCTTCGCCACGACCGCCACAGCCCCATGGACACATGGCCTACGGAGGCCTTTTCGGGGGGCTGGAACACCTCCCGAACCCCCGCCGCAACCAGCAGCCCCGCTGCAGCCAAAAGCCCCCCGGTGACGAGAAAGGCGGACCGGTACCCCAGGGTGTCGGCAAGGATTCCCCCGAGAAGCGGCCCCACGGCAATGCCGCCGGTCAGCCCCAGTTGCATGACGCCCATGGCGTACCCGATGCGGTGCCGGGGAACCGCCGCCGCCACCAGCGCGTTGGCGGCGGAGATCGTGCCGGTGATCAAGCCCTGAAGGGCCCGAAGAGCCACCAGTTCCTCGGCGGAACGCACAAACGCCATGGCCGCCAAGACCACCGCCCCACCGAAAAGGGATCGTTCCACCATGAGTTTACGGCCGAAGCGATCGGCCAGACCGCCCCAAATGGGCGAAGCCACCATCATGGTGAGGGCCTGCGACGAGAAAACCAGTCCCGCTAGAAGATTGATGTCCCAATGCCGTGCGGAACCCAAGTGCTTCACGTAGAGCGGCAGGAAAGGAAAGATCACGGAAAACCCCACCGCCGAAAGCAACTGGGCGACAAACATAATCCACAAAGTGCGCTTCCAGTGAGCCTCTTCCATCAATTCCCCTAGAAACCTTCTTCCGCCGCCGATCCCTTCGCCGTCCGAGCGAGCCATCCTAGCTGTAGTGGGCGGCTTCTGACAACCCCGGCGGCGAGAACGCCTCTTAGAGCGGGGGATTGCAAAACAGACTTCTCAATTCGCTGGATTATTGCTAAGGTGCGCGCTCACTCCAGTTGACACGGCCTTACGGTGTGCATAACTGAGAGAAAACGCCTTTAGGAAAAAGGAGCGCCCAATGGTTCACATGACACCGAAAGCGGAAGAGGTACTCAAGGAGTATTTTCAGGACAAACAGATTCATCCCATCCGAATCTTTCTTCAGCAGGGCGGATGAAGCGGGCCGTCCCTGGCCATGGTTCTGGATGAACCTACGAACGCGGACGAAGTTTTCAAGATCAACGGCTTCACCATGGTGGTCAATCGCACCCTGCTCGAACTGACCAAGTCCTTGACCGTGGATTTCGTGGACCACGGCATGGTGTCAGGCTTTCGCGTGCTTTCCGAAGTGCCCATCGGCGGCGGGGGCGGATGCGGCAGTTCCTGCTCCACCTCGTGCAGCTGCTGAAACCCTGTACTTCCCGGTAAACCGGTTTCTCCAAAAGGGCCCGACGGGCCCTTTTTTTTGTGCCTTGTGCTGGAAGAGGATTCGAGTCGGGAAAAGTCCCCAGGGGGTCAAAAGCGGCGGGACCGAAGAATGGTCACGATAAGCCAAAGCCCAAAAAGGCCGGACACAAGATAGCCGATGATGCCCAAGGCGGGATACCCGAACAGGAAAGGTTCCACCCCCGTGGTGATGATCATGGAAGAGCCGATGATCATGGCGGCGATGATAAGTCCCAGGGTCAGCCGATTGGAAATGCTGTCCAACGTGCGCCGGAGATCCCCCAAGTTTTCGTGCTGAAACCGCACATTCAATTCCCCTCGCTGCATTTTGTCCAGGATCTGGAGAATACGCGGCGGAACGTCCCGTTGCATCTGGGCCAGATGCCGTAACGTGCGCCGAAATCCTCGAAGCAGCTCAGGCGGCCTCCAGCGCTCCATGGAGAGTCGTTTGACCAGATCCTCGGCCTCTTCGATGACGTTCAGATCCGGAGCCAACTCCCGGGCCGTGCCTTCGGCCGTGATGAGGGCGCGGATCATCATGGCCAGGTCGGAAGGCAGATGGAGTTTGTACTCGCGCAGCATGGTGGCCATGTCCATGAGAAGGGAGCCCAGGTCGATCTGTTTCAGGGGAATGCCGTGGTAGGCATCGAGAAGGTCCAGGATCTCCCGGTGGATCAAGGAGCGCTGTTCCGCGGAACTGCCTCGGGCGAATTCCAAAACGATTTCCAGAACCCGTTCGCTGTCCTTGTTCACAATGGCATGGATGAGATCGATGATCTCATAGCGGATATCGCGACTCAACCGCCCCACCATGCCCCAGTCCAGCAAACACAGCGATTGATCGCTCGTCACCAAAATGTTGCCGGGGTGGGGATCGGCATGGAAGAACCCGTCTTCCAAAATTTGCTTGACCATGGCCTTCAAACCGAGGCGCGCCAAATCGAGCCTTTCGCCTTCGGTGGCATCGGCCATGACTTCGGAAAGCCGCCTGCCCTGGATGAGTTCCATGGTGAGCACATGACGGCGCACGTAGGCGTCGAAAACCTGTGGGGCGAAACAGTGCGTGAGGTTTCGAAAGTTGGCCCTGAAGATGCGGATATTTCTCGCCTCCAGCGTGAAATCCAACTCCCGCATCATGGTTCGCCGCAGTTCCCGGGCGAGATTGGGAAGCTCATAGACTCGAAAGTCCTCCAGCCTTTCGTGGATTTCGTGGGCCACAACCTCCAGGATATACAAATCCTTCCTGATGATCTGGCCGATGCCGGGCCGCTGCACCTTGACCGCCACAGCCTGCCTGGATGAAGCCAGAACGGCACGGTGCACTTGGGCCATGGACGCCGACGCCAGAGGCTCTTCTTCAAACTGGGAAAAAACCTCCTCCAGAGGTCTGTCCAGGGATTTTTCCAGAACCGTGCGGATTTCGGCAAAGGGGACTGGAGCGACGTCTTCCCGGAGTTTTCTCAATTCCTGAATCAGAGCGTAGGGCAGGAGGTCCGGCCTGAGGCTCATCATCTGGCCGAACTTGACGAAAGTGGGGCCCAGATCTTCCAAAGCCCGGCGGATTCGTTCGAAGGTGGTCGTTCCGGCTTCCAGGGGATGGCGGGATCCCGGCAGATAGCGCGTGGGAAAGCCGAGGCGATTCAGAACATCATCGAACCCGTATCGAAAAAGGATGACGGCGATGTCCTTGAATCGCCCCAGATGCATGATCGTCTTGAAGTCCACACCGCCCCCTCCGCCGTGCTTTTTCCAAACCGGCCGTTTTATGCCCCGCCGAGGCGTTCTTCCAGCATGGATAGGCGTTTTTCCAGGTTTTCCACGCGGTCTTTCAAAGCATCCACCTCGGTGCGCCGCGCCACATCCACCCGTTCCACGGCCTTCTTGATGTTTTCACTGAGCGAGGTCTGGATTTCCTCCCACTGGCGCTCGCCGCTGCGGATAAGCTCCTCGGCAAGGCTGTCGGCCTCTTCCCTGGAAAGTTTCCCTTCCTCGACCAAAGACCGAGTGGCCTTCTCCACCCTTTCCTTGGTCATCACCACGGCACCCAGACTCGCCAAAAGACCTTTTCGGATAAGCTCCAGCATTCACTTGCTCCTTTCCTTGCAAAGGCGTCATGAACCCGAGTCCCAAGCGCCTCGAGCCGTTTCCTTTACATCCCTTCGACGCGAAGCTCGATGTAGGCGTCCCCTTGCACCGGAGCCCCTCGGTGCTTGACTTTCTTTCCCAGGTTTTTCAAACGAAGCCGCGTTCCGCTGGAAACGCCGGGCGGAATCCTGACCGCCACCCTCTTGTTGTCAAGGTGGGGCAAGGCCACTTCCATAACGGTGCCGTGAAGGGCTTCTTCCACATCGATGGTCAGCCGATACACGACGTCGGCACCGCCGGCGCCGTCGGAAACACCCGAGCCGTCCTTGCCGTCGAGGCCCACCCATTCCAAGGCTTTGCGCACCAAGCGTTTGCCCAAGCTCTTCCCCGCCTGGTAGAGGAGCGAGGCCCCCATTTTGAGCACGGGAAGCACCAGGGAGGATTTCTGCGGAGCCTGAGAGTAACCGAAGCCCTGGTCCGTGCCCGATCGGCTTTGCGGCCGATGGGTATAGCGATAGACACGAACGCCTTGCGGCCCTCCCCACATGGTCGTGCGAAAGACAAACGTCTTGCCGCCGAAAAACATGTCATTGAGAAAACCATCATCAAAGCGAAAGCCCATGCGCTCGAATTCTCGTCGCATTTCCGCGAAAATTTCCTGCGCCTGGCGGCTTGTGAAGAAATCGCGGAAAATGTCTTCCTGGCTGTAGCCGAAGCCGCCGGAAGGTCCGTAGGTCCCGCCGCTCTGGAACCCCATGGCCCGATATCGGTCGTATTCCGCCCTCTTCTGAGGATCAGACAAGACGCCGTAGGCTTCATTGATTTTCTTAAACCGTTCCTCCGCCGCGGGATCTCCCGGATTGCGGTCAGGGTGGGTTTCCAAAGCCAGCTTTCGGAAAGCCTTTTTGATTTCTTCCGGTGAGGCCTCGGGGGAAACCCCCAAAATGGCGTAATAGTCGTTACCGCCTGATGCCATGCCTGCTCCCTTTCCATCCTCAAGATTGTCGACGTCCCGCGCCACATCCATGCCGCCGGACGCCCTTGCGGTCCTCCCGGGGCACCGCTTTTTATTACTGTATCATTATCCGACCGAGCCCGGCAGAGAAATTGTCAGCGCCAATGAGTCGTCTCTTCGGCCTCTTTTCGGATCGGTCTTGGTCGCGATCCGCGTCGCGTGGCATCCGCCCCAGATGCCATAAACATCACGGCGGTGTGGAAGGAGGATCCTTGGGCTGCGCTTCAAGGCGACGGTGTCGCCTCGGTGCGCGCACAGACACCGCACGTTCGGCACGCCGGATCGAGGGGGCACGGCTCCGAAGGAAGACCTTCCATGGCTTTTTCATATTGAGCCCGCAGAAAGGATCTTTTCACCCCATGATCCACGATTTCCCACGGGAAGACCTCGTCGGCGCCCCGTTCCCGCATCACCCAAAAATCCGGATTAAGGACCGACGTCTTCGCGGCCTGGCTCCAGCTCATCTGCCCGACAACGGTCTTTTCCAAAAGATCGCCCACCCGCCGGTCCCCTCGGGCAAGAAGCGCCTGCACATAGGCCCATTTGGGCAGATCGAAATGCACGCGCACATTGGACACTTTGCCCAAAGCCTGCTGGAGCCATTTCGCTTTGGACTTCAGGTCCCCGACACCGGCGAAAGCCGCCCATTGGAAAGGGGTAAAAGGCTTGGGCACGAAAGAATGGATGCTGAGCGTCACGACCCCCACCTTTTTCCGCCCTCGGCTCCGCTCCAAAACCCGATGTTTGACCCTTTTGACAAGATCCACCACGGCCGCCAGATCCTCGCGCGTCTCCCCAGGCAGCCCGATCATAAAATAGAGCTTCAGCTGCACAATGCCGCAATCGGTGAGGCGTTCCGCCGCCGAAAGCACATCCTCGTCGCTCAGACTCTTGCCGATGACCGCCCGCAAGCGCTCCGAGCCCGCTTCGGGGGCCACGGCTACCGCCTTGAGGGCGCTTTCCCCGAGAGCCGTCAAAATATCGGGCGAGACCTTATCCGCGCGCAGGGAGGAAAAGTGCACCTGGACGCCGCGATCCACAAGATGCCGGCACAGCAGGTCCATCTGAGGATGGTCGGAGACGGCTGGGCTGACGAGGCCGATTCTCGACGTGTGGGGCAGCCATCTTTCCACGATGGATGTGATGGCGGAGACGGGATGGAAACGAGGGGGCCTGTAGACGAACCCGGCGGCACAAAAGCGGCATCCCCGGGGGCAGCCCCGCCCGATTTCAATCAAGGCGGTTTCGGAAAATTCGGTTTCTTCAGTCACGATGACCGAATGGGCGGGAGACGCCGTCTCTGGATCGGCCTTGACGGCTCGAATTCTTCGGGGGACCGCGCCGGTTCGTTCCACCGTCTCCAAGAACCCGTTTGGGTCGTAACGGGGAGTGTAAAACCGAGGCGCATAGAGGCCGGGGCACTTTTCGGCCAGCGCCTGCACCATGTCCTCACGGGATAATCCCCGAGCCCCCGCATCCCTCCAGGCGCGGACGAAGGGATTCACGAGGCCTTCCGCCTCTCCGATAAAGAAAAAGTCCATGAAGGACGCCAAAGGTTCCGGATTGAGAAAAACGGCGACGCCGCCGGCGGCGACCAGCGGATCCCTGGAGCGCCGCTGGGCGCTTCGCAGCGAAAGCCCCGCCCACAGGAGCATTTCGAGGACCGCCGGATAGTCGTTTTCGAAGGAGATGGAAAAAGCGAGGAGGTGAAAGTCCGTCAAAGGCCTGCCGGACTCCAAGGAGAGCAGCCGTTCCCGGCCGGAGCGGAACTCCGGGACCATCTCGGGGTCAGGATAAAAAACCCTTTCGCAGGTCACGTCGGGGATTTCATTGAAAAGCCGCCAGACGGTTTGCAAGCCCAGGTTGGACATCCCAACCCGATAGGTATTGGGAAAGGCAAGGACAAGACGAACCGATCCTCCCGCGTTCCAGGAGAGGATGGATTTTTCTTTGGAAAGCCTAAGCTGGGATTGACGCCTCTGCTTCCAACTCATGCCCGTGCGGGGCCGACGATCCCGAAGGGAACACTCCCGCACCAGGCCCCCGAGAGCCGGAAGCCCGTCCCTCCCGTGCCGTGCTCCCCGAGAAAAACGCCTCGGAAACCCTTTTTAAGGGGCGGGACGGCGCCGCGAACCCCGAAGGCTCGTCGGGTCGTTCCCGCCCCCCGTGTCAGGGCAGGACGGGGAGTCGTGCCACGGAAAGCCGAACGGCCTTAATCGGCCTGTTTGCGAATGAAGGTGGGAATGTTCCAGTCTTCCTCGTCGACCGTTCCTCCCGTCAGTCTTTTGAAGAAGCTGCGTCTCTTCGGCCGATCCTCCAAAATCAAATCATCGCGGATCGCTCCACTCGCCGCGGCGGGCAGCACCGTGGTCTCCGGCACATGGGGCATCACCGGTTCCGTCGACAGGTCGGGACGGATGCGCGCGATGCGGGACATGTCGCGCTTGGCCTGTTGTTTGGGCTGCCCGATGCCTGTGGCGATCACCGTCACGCGTAGCTCATCGCCCATGGATTCGTCAATAGTCGTCCCGAGGATGATCTGGGCTTCATTGTCCACTTCGTTATAGATGATCGTGGACGCTTCTTCGAACTCGTACATGCCGAGATCCGGGCCCGCACAGATGTTGATCAGGGCGGCTCGGGCTCCGTGGATGGAAATGTCTTCCAGAAGCGGGCTCGAAATGGCCATCTGAGCCGCCATGGCCGCGCGGTTTTCTCCCTTGGCCACCCCGGTGCCCATCATGGCCAGGCCCATCTCGCTCATGACCGTCTTCACATCGGCGAAATCCACATTGATCAAACCCGGATTCATGATGAGATCCGAAATGCCCTTGACGGCATGGAGCAGGACGTCATCCGCTTTGCGGAACATTTCCAGGAGGGTCGCCCGCCGATCGGCCAGGCTGGTCAGGCGGTTGTTGGGAATGCTGATGAGGGTGTCCACCACTTCCCCCAGCGCTTTGAGGCCTTGTTCGGCATTGCGCTGGCGCACCTTGCCTTCAAAGCTGAACGGTTTCGTCACGACGGCCACGGTCAAGGCCCCCAGTTCCTTACACACCCGGGCGATGATCGGGGCGCCGCCCGTCCCCGTTCCGCCGCCCAGACCCGCCGTGATGAAGACCATGTCGCTGTCCTGCAGGGCTTCCCGGACTTTGTCCAAATCCTCTTCGGTGGCCTTGGCACCCTTTTCGGGATCGCCACCGGCGCCCAAGCCCTTGGTCAGGGTGGTCCCCAGTTGGATGCGCACGCTCGCCTTGCTTCTTTCCAGCACCTGGAAGTCGGTGTTGGCGGCGATGAATTCCACGCCTTCCATGCCCGCATCAATCATGTTGTTGATGGCGTTGCCGCCCCCGCCGCCGATGCCCAAAACCTTGATTCGAGCGCCGTTCATCGGTTTGCCTTCCATAACGACTCCCCCTCTTGCGATGTTGACGTTTCCCCGTCCGCGCTCGCCCTTTTGGGCGAACCTTTGAAAACCTGTGTCGATCCGCGACGTAACCCTAAAACTCCCGAAGCCACCGTTTGATTTCCCCCCATGCCCTCCGCCACCACGTCCCTTCCGACGATCCCGGCCGCACCCTGGGGCCGTGCCGTCGTCCGTAGAGCAAAAGACCTGTGGCCGTGGCATACACGGGGTTTTTCACCACATCTCCCAAACCGCCGAATCGATAGGGAACCCCCACGCGCACCGGAAGATCGAAGACGCGTTCCGCCAAATCCCGAATTCCCGGCAGCAAGGACACCCCGCCCGTCAGCACCACGCCGGCATGCAGGAATTCCATGTAGCCGGAACGAATGAGCTCCAATTCCGTGACTTTCAAAATCTCCTCGACTCGGGCCTCGATGATTTCCGCCAGGATGGAACGCGCCAATTCCCGGGGCTTCTGCCCTCCCACGGACCCCACGGCAATCACCTCCTGAGGATCCACCCGGTCGATCAAGGCACAGCCGTATTGCCGCTTGATCTTTTCCGCCTCGTCGATGGCGGTGCGCAGCCCCACGGAAATATCCGACGTCACGTGATTGCCGCCCAGGCCGATAACCGAAGAATACCGAATGGCCTGCTCGCGAAAGACCGCCACATCCGTGGTGCCTCCCCCCATGTCCACCAGGGCCACCCCCAGGTGCTTTTCGTCGGGGTCCAAGACCGACTCGCTGGAAGCCAGGGATTCCATGACGATATCCAGCACGTGCAGACCCGCCCTTTCGCAGCACTTGACGATATTCTGCACGGCGCTGGACGCCCCCGTGACGATGTGCACCTTGGCTTCCAGCCGCACGCCGGACATGCCCAGAGGGTCCTGAATCCCTTCCTGATCGTCCACGATGAATTGCTGCGGCAGCACGTGCAGGACCCTGCGGTCGAAAGGCATGGCGATGGCCTTGGCCGCATCCAGAACCCGGTCCACATCCGTTCGGGTCACCTCGCGGCTTTTGATGGCAATGACCCCGTGGCTGTTGAGGCTCGTGATGTGCGTGCCGCCGACACTGGCATAGACGGCGGAGATTTGGCACCCCGCCATTCTTTCGGCTTCGCTCACCGCCTTACGAATGGCGTTGACCGTTTGATCGATGTTGACCACCACACCGCCACGCATGCCCACCGACGGCGTGGTCCCCACCCCGACGATGTCAATCCCCTCGGCGGTCACCTCCCCGACGACGACGCACACCTTGGTGGTCCCCAGATCCAACCCGACGATCAGGTCATCTTTTCTCGCCATGGTCCCCTCTTGCCCGTCAGGACCCGAAGCGCTCCTGAAGCGGGCCTCGGTTCACACTCCCTGCGGTTTCGGAAAGCGACCCTGAATATAGGCCCTGTCAGGATACGACAGATCCACGACCTCCAGCACATCCAGCCCCGTGCGCCGTTCCACGGCCTTCAGAACGGCGCGCAGCCGTCGCATTTTCCGCGCGTATTCCCCGGTGCCGAGGTGAATCCGGGTCCCTTTCGGGTTGGCAAAAATCGTCATGCCTTCCAACGGATCCCAAAGAATTTCGGAGATAAACCGCACACCGAAGCCCGCAGAACCTTCCACGGCTTCCAGAAGTTCTTGGAAAGCTTTGAGGAAAGAGACCGGAAGGCGGTCGCCGAGAGCGGGCTTCTTGTCACCCACTTTGGTCACGTAGGGCAGTTCCGTATGGGCTTCCGGCTTCACCTCGAGAAACAGGACCCCGTCTTCGTCCATGAGGAGAGGCCGCACCCCCATGACGACCGCTTTCGGTTTGCGCTCGTCAAGGGTGACGAGGAGCCGGCCGCTGGGTTCTACGTCCACACGGGCGGATCGCACCCACGGGAGTTTTTCCAGTCGGGCGGCCAGCACATCCAAGCGCAGCCGAAGCATGTTGGTCCCTTTGGGCACGCCCAGCGTATCCAGAATCTCCTTGCGCTCCAGCTTGGTCGCCCCACGAACGTCCACGGTGTCCACGGTCAGCACCGGCGCCTCCAACAAGGCTCCGTAGGCCCGGGCCAGGGCGGCGCTCAGCCCCACCACGCCCGCCATGATGAAGCCCAGCACGAGGAGGACCACCACCCAGTGAATCGGGCCGCCCACTCGGCGCGGATCTCTGCGGTATCGGTTCCGTTTGGGCCGCATCATTCCAAGACCCGGACTTCCAGTTCCAAATCCACACCGAATCGTTCCCGGACCCCATGCCGAACGGTCCGGATGACCTCAAGGACATCGGCTCGGGTCGCCCGCCCCCGGTTGACAATCCAGTTGGCATGGACAGGCGACACTTCCGCATCGCCGACCCGATAACCCTTGAAGCCCGCTTGGTCGATAAGCGCCCCGGCCGATAGCCCCGGCGGATTCTTGAAAACACAGCCGGCCGAGGGCCACCGGGCCGGCTGACTTTGTCGCCGCTCTCGAAGAAAGCCGGCAACTTTCCCGGCGATGCGACGGGGCAGTCCCAGCCTCACGCGAAAATCCGCCTCAAGAACCACGGCGCCCGGAGGAAGCCCTCCAGACCGATACCCCATGGAAAGCTCCGAACGGGACACCGTCCGCTCCCGAAGCGTCTCGTCCAGCAGCCGAACCCGCTCCAACACGTCCCCGACGGCGCCGTCCCGCGTTCCCGCATTCATGACCACAGCCCCGCCGACCGTGGCCGGAATCCCGGCCAGAAATTCCAACCCGGTCCAGCCGTGGCGGATACACAGCTTGAGCAGGTGCGTGAGCTTCAATCCCGATCCCACCCGCAGGGTTCCGGACCTGTCGTCCCGTCGGTGATATTCCAGCCGGGTCGCGCATCGATCCAAAAGAATCACCATGTGGTCCCAGGCCCCGTCGGGGAAAAGGACATTGCTGCCGTTTCCCACAATCGTCCACGGAAGCCCTTCGGCCTTGAGCGTCTTCAGCAAGGTTTTCAAAGAATCTTCCGTTCGAGGACGCGCCACACAGCGTACGGTCCCGCCCACGCGGAACGTGTTCAGCCTGGATGCCGGCACATCCCACCGCACATCCACATCGGTGACGGTATTTACCAGACGTTCCCAATCCTTCACGATTCCGCTCCCGGACGATTCGCCACAGCGGATGGGTCGAGTTTTTCCAGGAGCCATTCGCCCACTTGCCAGACGTTTCCGGCACCCAGGGTCATGACCACATCCCCCGGCCGGACGCGGTCCAAAAGGGCTTGGGTCACCTCCTGAAGCGTCGGGCAGAAGGTAATGTCGTGATGGCCGTACTTGGCCACTTCGTCCGCCAGACGTCGTCCCGTCACCCCTTCGATGGGCGGTTCGCTGGCGGCGTAGATTTCCGTGATGAAAAGGACGTCCGACTGATAAAAGCACGTGGCGAACTGATCCATCAGGCCGCGGGTGCGTGTGTATCGGTGCGGCTGGAAAACGACGATCTTTCGCCGATGCGGGTAGCTTTCGGTCAAGGCCTTCAAAACCGCCCGGATTTCCGTGGGATGATGGCCGTAGTCGTCCAAAACCAGCACACCGGCGCGTTCGCCCTTGATCTGAAAGCGACGCTGGACACCCGTCATATCTTGAATGCCCAGGCGTATGGCGTCCCAGTCCACTTCCAATTCCACGCCCACCGCTACGGCGGCCAGGGAATTGAGCACATTGTGCCGGCCGGGGATGGGAATAAGCATTTCGCCCAGTTCGCAATCCTTATGGTAAGCCCGATACCGGGTCCCCAGCCCGTCCACGGACACTTCCCGGGCTTGGAAATCCGCCTGGGACGAGAAACCATAGGTGACGAAACGTTTCTGAATTCGCGGCAGAATGTGTTGAATGTTTTCGTCTTCCAAACACAGCACGGCTTGGCCGTAAAAAGGCACCTTGTTGATGAACTGCAGGAAGGTTTCCCGAATGTGATCCACGTCCCGGTAAAAGTCCACATGCTCCCAATCGATGTTCGTCACCACGGCGATGGTCGGTGAAAGCAGCAGAAACGTCCCGTCGCTTTCATCCGCCTCGGCCACCACAAAATCGCCGCCTCCCAATTTCGCGTTGGTGCCCCAGGCGTTGAGCTTGCCGCCGATGACCACCGTGGGATCCAGTCCGCCGCGGGCAAGCACCGTGGCAACCATGGACGTGGTCGTCGTCTTGCCGTGGGCGCCCGCCACCAACACGGCGTACTTGAGCCTCATGAGTTCGGCCAGCATTTCCGCTCGGCGGATGACGGGCACTTTGCCCATTTTCCTGGCCGCCACCACCTCGGGATTGTTTTCCGCAACGGCCGAGGACAAGACCACCACGTCGGCGCCCTGCACATGGCTTTCGTGATGGCCGATATGAACGGAGGCGCCCAAGGCCCGGAGCCGTCGCGTCACGTCGCTTTCCCGAAGGTCCGAGCCGCTCACGCGGTAGCCCAGGTTGAGCAGCAGCTCGGCAATGCCGCTCATGCCGATGCCGCCGATGCCCACAAAATGGATGTGCTGATATCGCTTATACACCCCGTTCCCTCATGCCCGCGCCCGTCGGGCGACGTTGAGGAGGATCCCCACGGCGATGCAGTTGGCCGTCAGAGAGCTTCCGCCGTAAGACAGGAAAGGACACGTCAGGCCTTTGGTGGGGAATAGGCCCAAAACGACCCCGATGTTGAACCAAGCCTGAAAGACGATCAGAAAGGTCAAACCCAAGGCGAGCAAGCCTCCGAGGTCGTCGACGGCCTTCAAGGCCACGTGGAGGCCCCTCCAGAAGAAAAACATGACCAGCGCCGTGAGGAACAAGAGCCCCACAAAGCCCAGTTCCTCGGCCATGACGGCCACGATGAAATCCGTAAAAGGCTCAGGAAGGTAAAAGAGTTTCTGCTGTCCGGCGCCGAGCCCTTTGCCCCAGAGTCCGCCGGAACCGACGGCGATCAGGGATTGGATGAGGTTGTAGCCGCTGTCCAGAGGATCGGTCCAGGGATCCAGAAAAGCCATGAGCCGAGCCAGGCGGTAGGGAGAATGAATCACCAAAGCGGCCATCCCGGCTCCCGCCAAGGGGACGAAAAGGAAAAGGTGGCGCCACGGCACGCCGCCCGCGGTCCACAGGACGAAGCTCACGGCCGTGATGATGGCGCAACTGCCGAAGTCCGGCTCCAGGAGCAAAAGGAGACACAGCACAACAAGGGCTAAAAGGGACGGCAAAAGGCCCGATAGGAAACGATTTAGGCGGTCTTTTTTTCGGCTTAGATAGGCGCTGAGGTAAATCACCCAGCCCACCTTGGCGTATTCGGACGGCTGCAGCAAAAAGGATCCGATACCGAACCACCGCCGAGCCCGGTTGATTTCCACGCCGATCCCCGGAATCCATACCAGCGACAGCGCCACCATCATGCCCAAAAGGATGAGTTTGGACAGGGGCATGTAGAGGCGATACGGAAAACGCTCGAAAAAAAGGATCAGCCCCACGCCGGCCACGGCAAAAACCATTTGCTTGACGGGGTAGACCGGCACGCCGCTCAACACCCCCCCCTGACGCAGCGCGGTGGACACGCTGGCACTCCAGATCATGAGGATACCGAAGGCGATGAGCATCAAGACGACGGCCCAGATCTGCCCGGACGGGCTCCACAACCCCGGCCCTTCGTCCACAGCCCTTTCAGGCGGCCCGAACGGCCCTATTCCTGTTGCGGCTTCTTCGCGCTCCACACCCATGACCTCGCTAACGCCCCGGGCCGCCTTCGGCGGCCTTCTCGGCATGCCGCTGAAACAAGGCGCGAAAATGGTCCCCTCGCGCCGCGTAGTTGGGATACTGATCGAAGGAAGCGCAGGCGGGGGACAAGAGCACCACATCACCCGAACGGGCCCGAACCACGGCTTCCTGAAAGGCTTCTTCCAAATCGTTGACCACCACCGTCGGAACACACGAGGACAGCTCGGCCGCCGCCTGCGCCCCTGTTTCTCCGAAGCCCACAACGGCCCGGACTTTTTGGGCACAGAGGGGTTCCAAGTCCCGAAAATCCGTCTTCTTGGAACGGCCTCCCAGCAGAAGCACCACAGGCTGCGTACAGCTCTCCAGGGCCTTCATCACGGCCCCCACGTTCGTCCCCTTGGAGTCGTTGATAAAACCCACGCCGTTTACACTACCCAACCATTCCATGCGATGCGGGGACGGCCGAAACGTGTCGATGGTCTCCTGAATGACCCCAGGATCGATCCCGCAGTGCAGCCCCGCCAATGAGGCCGCCATCAGGTTTTCCAGGTTGTGGGTTCCTCTGAGCGCCCATCGGCTGAGATCGAAACGGCGGCCCGTTCCGTCACGAGCGACCGCGGTGAGCGTCCGGCCGTCCGTGAAGGCGTGGGCCGAAGCATCGTGTCGCGAAAAGAAAAGCGTGGGCACATTCAACGATGAAGCCCATCGACGACACACGGGATCGTCGGCGTTGATCACGGCCGTCTGGGAAACCGCCGGGTTCTTTCGAAACATGGAAAACTTGGAAGCCGCATAGGCTTCAAAATCCGGGTAGCGATCCAGATGATCCTGCGTGACGTTCAAGACGATCCCCAGGTCCGGGGCAAAGCTCGGAGCACTGTCCAGCTGAAAGCTGCTCACTTCAAGGACGCACCAGTCGAGCGCCGCATCAAGGGCCGCCCCGTCGGCTCGCTCTTGACCATGCTCCGCAAGCCACCCGCTTAGAGGCGTCCCGATGTTCCCACCGACGAAAACCTTCAAACCCGCACGTTGCAAAAGAGCGCCCACCAGTTCCGTGGTCGTGGTTTTTCCGTTGGTTCCCGTCACGGCGACGGTCGGCACCCTTAAGGAACGCCAAGCCCATTCCAATTCGCCGATCACGGGGATCCCTCGACGGCGGGCCTCGGCGAGCACCTTGGTGTCCAAGGGCACGCCGGGACTCACCACCACCAGGTCGGCCCCGGCGAAATCCTCCAAACGGTGCTCACCCAACCGGACGCTAACCCCTTCGGCCTCAAGGGACGCCGCCACCGCCTGGACCCGTGCATCCCGGGAAGAATCCGTTCCCAGCACACGGTAGCCCTGTCGAAGGCCCCACCGGCAGGCGGCCTGGCCCGAAACGCCGAGGCCGACGACAACCACGAGCGGCTGGACCTTGGAAGTCTCCTTAAGACGCGATGGGATCCCTTCCTGCTTCACCATGCGGACGCCTTTTTTATGCCTTTTTCCGCGACGATTTTTTCCACCACCCGCTCCATGGTCATGCCCCGCGATCCTTTCACAAGAACCCAGTGCGCCGGTTCAAGCCTTTGGAGCACCACGCGGGCCGCTTCCTCATGGTCAGCAACGAGAAAGCACCGGTGTGCGGACAGACCGGCGCTTCGAGCCCCTTCCACGATATGGGCCGCATGCGCCCCCAGCCCCACCAGGAAAGCCGGATCCGCCGCCGCGGCCTGTTCCCCGACCCACCGATGCCACCGGGAAGACGCCTCGCCGAGTTCGCGCATTTCGCCGAGGATCAGGGCGAGGGGTTTTCCTTGGGCCGCGGCTTTCACCGCTCGGAAGGCTTCGGCCATGGATCCGGGGTTGGCGTTGTAGGTGTCGTCCACGAGAATCACCCCGTCGTCCAGTTCCAGGATCGTCATGCGCTGTTTGACCGGACGATAGGCTTCCAGGCCCACGCGGATCTCCTCCAGCGAAAAGCCGAGAACATGGGCGGCGGCGGCGGCCGCCAAAGCGTTGGCCACGTGGTGGGTTCCCATGGCCTGAAGCCGAACGGGCACAATACCCGAAGGACTGACAAGTCGAAAGCGGCTTTCCCCCGGAAAGACCGCGACCGGGCCGTCGAGGCCAAAATCCGCAGAACGCCCGGCGGCCGAATAACGAATGCAGTGGATCTGAAGCCTTCGGGCCGCAGAGGCCAATCGATCGTCATCGGCATTGACGACGGCCGTACCGTTTTCCGGAAGGCTTTCCCAGAGCTTTCCCTTTTCCGAAAGGATGGTGTCGATGGAGCCCAGGCCTTCCAGATGGGCGGGATGGATGTTGGTGATGATCCCCACGGTGGGCTGCGCCATGGAGACCAACCGTTCCATTTCACCCACCACATTGATACCCATCTCGATGACGGCCGCCTCGTGATCGGCCGTCAATTCCAGGAGGGTCAAGGGCACGCCGATGAGGTTATTAAAGTTTCCCGGGTTTTTCAGAATCTTGAGCTTTCGGGAAAGGATGGACGCCGTCATCTCTTTGGTGCTGGTCTTGCCGTTGCTGCCCGTAATCCCGATAACGGGAAGGGAAAACCGCTCGCGAACGGAGCGCGCCAAATCGCCGAGGGCTTGAAGCGTATCGTTGACGACGATGACGGCCGCTCGGTCTTTGACCCTTTCGGCCCATGGACGCCCATGAATAATGACGGCCGAGGCGCCGCGCCGCACGGCTTCTTCCACAAAGTCGTGCCCGTCGAAACGCTCCCCTTTCAGAGCCACAAAGACGTCATGGGGCGCCAGGATTCTCGTATCCGTGACAATCCGAGCCAGAGGCCCTTGGAAGGACGTGCCCAAGACTTCCCCACGGACGGCTTCGGCGATGCCGGAAAGCGTCCACATCACGCGCGCCCTCCCGCCGCACATCCGGGCCGCGCCATCCCTTTGCGGCGCGCCAAAGCCTCCCGCGCCACCACTCGGTCGTCAAAGGGACGCACGTCCGTTCCCACGATTTGATAGGTTTCATGCCCTTTGCCGCCGATGAAGACCAGATCTCCCGGCTCAGCCCATTGGATGGCCGATTCGATGGCTTTTCGTCGGTCCACTTCCACGGTATAGCCGGTTCTTGGAATCGCGGGGTCCTGGAACGAAAAGCGGACTTTTCCCGTCGATTGCACGCCGGGTTCGATTTCCCGCACGATGGCTTCGGGCCGTTCCGTTCGAGGATTGTCGCTGGTGATCACCACCACATCGCCATATCGACCCGCCACAGAACCCATGACGGGTCGCTTGGTTCGGTCCCTGTCGCCGCCGCAGCCGAAAACCACCCACAGCCGACCCGGCGTCAACTCCCGGAGGCATTCCAGAGCCTTTTCCATGGCGTCCGGGGTGTGGGCGAAGTCAACGATGACTTCCAAACCGCAGTCATTGTCCAGCCGCTGCAAGCGCCCGTCCACGGTCGTCACGGCGCCGATTCCGCTTTCCACAGCCTCCCGCGGAATCCCCAGCGCCTGGACGGCGCCGATGGCCGCCAGGATGTTGTAGAGATTGAGGCGGCCCATGAGGGGTGACGTCACCGATACGGGTCCGGAGGGCGTTTCCACCAAAGCCTCGATCCCTTGGGCGCCGAGCTGCCACCGGCGGGGACGCACGGACGCCCCCGGATCGTCCACGGCGTAGGTGCATGCGGCATTTTGGAAATCCCGGGCAAGCCTCGCGCCGTAAGGATCGTCGCTGTTGAAGACAAGAGCCCGCGGCCGAGGCGGCCGCCCCTTCATATGCTCGGCAAAGAGGCGCCGCTTGGCGGCAAAGTAGGCTTCCATGGACCCGTGAAAGTCCAGATGATCCTGGGAAAGGTTGGTGAAAACCCCCACGTCGTAAAAAACACCGTCCACACGGCACAGTTCCAAGGCATGGGAGGAAACTTCCATGACCACATGGCTCACGCCGTCCCGGACCATGCGAAAGAAGATGCGCTGCAGATCCGCCGCGTCCGGCGTGGTCATGTCCGCTTTTTCTTTCACACCGCCCCACCGGTAGCCCAGCGTCCCGATCACGCCCACGCGAAACCCCGCATGGCTCAGGATGCTTTCCACCAGCAGGGAGGTGCTTGTCTTGCCGTTCGTCCCCGTAATGCCGACAAGGACGAGACGACGAACCGGATGGTCGAAAAAGGCCGCCGCCGCCGCGGCCATGGCCTTACGGGCGTTGTGCGCCACAACGACGGGAACGGAAAGGGCAACCTCGGGGAGCCTCTCCACCATAACGGCGCAGGCGCCGCGGCTCACCGCATCCTCGACGAAACGGTGACCGTCCGTGTGGGACCCGCTTAAGGCGATGAAAAGATCCCCCGGGCGAACTTTGCGGCTGTCCGTGACCAGGCCGCTTACGGGGACATCCGTCGCCCCCACGATGTGCACCGTCGGGTCATCTTCAAACAGCGCCCGCAGCGGCTTGACCGGGCTTTTGGAATGCTCCTGAGAATTCACGACACCTCTTCCAGATGAATTTTCACGGCGGCCCCTTTCGGCACCCACGATCCGCCTGCAGGCTGCTGGCGCACGACGCGGCCCCGCCCCTGGGGGGCCACCCCAAGGCCGGATTCCTTCAAAAGAGAAACGGCCGCCTTGAGCGACAGCCCATGGAGGTCGGGCACCAAGACCAAGCCGTCCTCCGTCGACGCCACGGGCGGCCCTTCCGCCGCGGCTTCGCCCTGCACCGTCGAAACCAGGCGCACCGCCGCCGGCATTTCTTCCGGTTTCTTGTCGGGCAGGACCCCCAGGTAGGGGAGCGCCTTTTCCATCACATCCCGAAACACCGGGGCCGCCACCACGCCGCCGTAATGTTCGGGCTGCGGCTCATGGATCACCACCGTCAGAGCCAGCCGAGGCCGGCCGACGGGCGCAAAACCCGCAAAGACCGACGTGTACTTGTCCGCCGAATAGCGGCGCGATCCGGGCTCCACCACCTGGGCCGTGCCCGTCTTGCCCGCCGTGGTGTATTGGGCGAGCGCCGCCTTCGTCCCCGTCCCTCCAGGCTCCACCACCCCTTGCATCAATTCCCGCAGCTTCGCCGCCGTCGCCGGAGCCAGCACCCGGCGGCCTTCATCCTGGCCGAGGACCTTGACCAGGCGGCCCTGCGGCCCCACCACCGCTTTGGCCACCCTGGGCGTCTTCAGGACACCCCCGTTGGCGATGGCCGCGACGGCGCTCGTCAGTTGCATGCCGGTCACGGTAACCCCCTGGCCGAAAGCCGTCACCGCCAAATCGATGGAGCGCCACGAAGCCAGCGGCCGAAGCGTCCCCGACACCTCCCCCGGCAGATCCACGCCCGTCTTTTTACCGAATCCCAATTGGTCCAGGTAGCGGTAAAAACGCTCGGCCCCGAGTCCTTCGGCCAGTTTGAGCGCCCCGATGTTGCTGGAATACTTGAGCACCTCCGCCACGGTCAGCCATCCGTGAGGATGCACGTCCCGAATGGTGTGGGAGGCCACCTGAATCCTTCCGTTTTCACAAAAGATGCGGTCTTCGGGCTTGGCGGCCCTCACATCCAGCACGGCGGCCAACAGAAAGGTCTTAAACGCACTGCCCGGTTCAAAAGCGTCGGCAACGGCCCTGTTGCGCCATTCCGCCGGCTGATGCATTCCGTAGTTATTGGGATCGAAGGTGGGCCAGAGGGCCAAGGCCAAGATTTCAAAGGTGTCCACATCCACCAGGATCACCTGGCCGGCGGCGGCCTGATGCTTCTCCACGGCTTTCTGCAACGCCTGCTCGCACACCGATTGGAGATACCCGTCCAAGGCCAACTGCAACCCGTAGCGCTCTTCCGGCACAGGGGGAGGGGTTTCGCGCAACCATATCTTGCGGCGGCCGCCGTCTCGAAAAGCCGTCGTCGATCGCGGCGACTGCCGCAGCAACCCGTCGTAGGCCTTTTCGATCCCTTCCAAGCCGACGCCGTCAATTCCCACAAAACCCACCACATGGCTGCCGGAATGCCGAAAAGGGTAGTAGCGGCGCCATTCGGAACTGATGCCCACACCGGGAAGGTTCAAGGCCTGCACCTGTCGGGCCTCCTCGGCCGAAAGCCCACGGCGCAGACGAATGAACCTCTTGTTCTGTCGAAGCTTTTCCTCCAGTCTAGGGGCGGGTTCCCCCACAATGGGTGCAAGCCGCTCGGCCGCCGTCCTGGGATCGGCGATGAGGGTGCCGTCGGCGAACAGGCAGGGCGACTTGACGGACAAGGCCACGTCATGGCCGCGGCGATCCACGATCTTGCCGCGATACACCGGCACATCCACCACGCTCTGCGCCTGTCCGACATGAATTTCCTTCCACCTGGCACTGTCCACAACCTGAATGTAAAAGGCTCGGCCAAGAATGGCGATGCAGAGCACAAGCCCCAAGCCTTGCAGCAAACGACACGAAAACCAGAACCGAAATCCCGGCCTTTTCTTTTCCGTCCGCTGCTCCCAAGCACTCATGGCGCACCCGCCTCGTTGCCATCCCCTTCAGAGGTTTTCCCACCCCAATTTCTCAAGGCTCCTCAAGAAACCATCGCTCGCTTTCCCGCGCTTCCCGAAGCTGAAAACGGCCGCGGGCGACCGCCTGTAATCGATCCGGGGCTTGAAGCCGCCCCCACTCCAATTCCACGCGCCGCTTCACTTCAAACCAGGTGGCGTATTCCTGCTGCAACTGCATGATGCGGTAGCTGTCGCTCACCTGACGGCTTTGGAGCCACATGTAAAGACCCGCAAGCCCCACCCCGAAAATTCCCAAAAGGATCGCCAGGAGCCGCATCATCCGCTGAACCGTCCGCCGTTAGTCCAGGCCGATGGAAAAGAACCCGCAAGATCCTAGGAAAGCTTTTCCATGGCCCGCAGTTTCGCGCTTCGAGCCCTCGGGTTCCGGGCCGTTTCCTCATCTCCCGGACGAATCGGCTTGCGGGTGAGAAGCCTTGCCAAGGGCCGACCTTCGCACCGGCACACAGGGATGTGCGCCGGACACCGACACGACTGCGCCCATCGCTGAAAGGCTCTCTTCACCAACCGGTCCTCCAGGGAATGGAACGTCACCACCACAAGGCGCCCTCCGGGCTTGAGAAGGCCCAGCACAGAGTCCAAAAAACGCTCCAGCACCTCCAACTCCCGGTTCACGGCCAGTCGGAGGGCCAAGAACGTGCGGGTCGCTGGGTGGATGCGCCGCGTGTCGGCGCTTTGAGGAACCACCGCCGCCACGACCTGAGCGAGATCCGTCGTCGTCTCAAAGGGCCGCTCCCGGCGTCGTGCCGCAACGGCCGCCGCAATCCTTCGAGCGAAGCGTTCTTCGCCCAGGTCCCGGATGAGGGACGCCAGATCGTCCTCCGGAAGGGTGTTCACCAACTGAGCTGCAGTGACAGACTGCCTCTGGTCGAGCCTCATGTCCAGCGGCCCCTCTTCGAGGAAACTCAAACCCCTCCGGGGATCATCAAGCTGGTCGGACGAAACGCCCAAGTCGGCCACGATCCCGTCCACCGCGGGCCACCCATGCCAGGCCAGCAGATCCCCCAGAGCGTCGAAAGAAGCCCGTTCGATGATCGCCCGGCGTCCGTAAGGGGCCAGCCTGCGCCGGACCCGATCCACAGCCTCCTGGTCCCAGTCCACCCCCAAAAGAAGACCGTCGGGAGCCGACGCCTGAAGGATCGCCTCCGCGTATCCCCCGCCGCCCACCGTGGCGTCCACATACCGGCCGCCGGGCCGACATCGCAGAAAGCCCACGGCTTCCTTCATCAAAACGGGACAATGACCACTCGTGGGCGCGGGGAGGTCCTTCACGGCATGGCCCCTAATAGAAAGCCTCCTTGCTGAGCCGCTCGAAATTGTTCTCGGCCCACTTGTCATAGTCTCGCCAATGGCCCATATCCCAAATCTCGATGTGGTCGAGGCTTCCCACCACCAAAACTTCTTGCTGGATTTTCGCCCGATCTCGGTGCAAAGAGGGGATAAGGATGCGGCCGTGCTTGTCGATTTCCGATTCCACGCCGCTGGCGATGTAATAGCGAATCAAGGCGCGGTAGTCCTCGTGAAGGCCGGCTTTGGCCATGATTTTCTCTTCCAGGACTTCCCAGACTTCGGGAGGGTAGGCGTCCAGCCAACGAGGACCGGCGGCCAAAATCAGCCCGTCGGTGTAGTTCTGTTGCAGGGTTTCCCGCAACTTGGTGGGAATCCGCAAGCGGCCCTTTTCATCCAGGCGCACCACGAATTGGCCTCGGAATCGCGGCGTTTTGAGGAGTCCCACTTTTCCCCCCTATATGCCCACTTTTTCCCACCTCAGTGCCTTTTAGCACCACCCCCTCCCTCTGTCAAATCCAAAGAAGCCGAAAAAGCCCCTGAAAAAGAATTTTTTTCTTCAGGAAAAATCGGGCTTTTTCAGAAGGTTCCGCGATGAAAGGACACGAGACGTCCAGAAGAAAGGCCCTTCACGGAGAGACGTCAAGCAGCATGTCTCTGGGAATCCCCTCGGAACTTCACTGCGTGGAAGCGCCGCAGGGCGCGGGGCGGGGCCGCGGCGAAAGCCGCTCCCACAGCCTCTTTGTGGGATGAGCTTTCAAGCCGTGGTCGGGGGGACGAAAACGTCCAAACGGATTTTCTTGACGCTTTTGCCTCGCATTTCCAAGACGTGCAAACGGTAGGGGCCTAGGGCGATCTCGTCTCCCGGAAGAGGAATCCGGCCCAGTTCCTTTTGGACCAACCCACCGAGGGTTTTCACATCTTCTTCGGGCAGGCCGATGCGCAGCCATCGGTTGAGGTCCCGAACCGGGGTGCGCCCTTCCACCACGTAGGTCGTGTCCCCAACCTTTCGCACCCACCGGTGCTGGGGATCGTGTTCGTCTTGAATTTCTCCGACGATTTCTTCCAGCACATCTTCCATGGTGACAATGCCCGTGACGTTTCCGTATTCGTCAACCACGATGCTCAGGTGCGCCCGATCTTTTTTGAAATTGAGCAACTGCTGGCGGATGCTGCGCAGTTCCGGGACGAAATTGGGGGCGCGGACGATGGACGTGAGCCGAAAGGAGCCGTCGTTGGGACTCAGAAAAAAATCCCGTTCGTGGATAAACCCCACGATATCGGAAGGATCGTCTCGATACACGGGGTATCGGGCGTATTTGTGCGTTTCGATCGTGCGGTAGACGTCCTCGTAAGAAGCGTCCAAACGGACGCTCACCACGTCCCGAAGGGGCACGGCGATATCGCCCACCTGAGTCTTTTCCAAAGACAAGACCCCAAGAAGCATGTCCTGCTTTTCGGGATCCAACGCCCCTTCTTCCGTGCCGGCTTTGATGATCATGGCGATTTCCTCTTCCGTGAGCCGGACGCGCCGACTGGGCTTGCGGAGGCCGGTGAGCCGAATCAGGCCGTTGGAGGCAAGCGACAGGAAGTGGACGAAGGGATAGCAGAGCCGGATGCACCAGGAGAGCGCCGGGGCGATGGCAACGACGATTTTTTCCGCATAATAGACGCCTACGGTTTTGGGCGTGATTTCCGAAAAAAGAAGCAGACACACCGTGGTGACGGCGGTGGCCACAAGGACGCCGCGTTCGCCCACCACCTGGATGGCCAGGGCCGTGGCGAGGGCCGAGAGGGCCACATTGACCAGGTTGTTGCAAAACAGGAGGGCGGCGATGAGCTTTTCGGGTTCCCTGAGGATGCCTCGCGCCAGGCGCGCCCGTCTTTCGGTTCGAGCCCTTTGGCGCAACCGCATGCGGTCCACCGCCATGTACGCCGTTTCCGCCCCGGAAAAAAAGGCCGAAAGGCCCAAAAGCACGATCATGATCGCAAGGTCCGTCGCCATGCAGCACCTGCCCGCCCCATGTTGGTGGGGATAAAAGTCCGCTCTTGCCCCCGCCCCGGCTCTCGTGATAGAAGTTCCTCGGGCCTGGGGGAATGCCTTCCGGGGTATTGTCCTTTGGCCTAAAAAGCCTCTGCTTAGACCGTCAGGCCTTCCCTCCAACCAGCAGAGGCTTTTTTCTTTGGCCTTCCCGACGGGCTCACTCTACCAAAATGGGGAAAAACAATGAACGCCGACGATGAACTGATTCTGAAAATGGCCAAGGAAGTCGTCATCAAGTTCATCGAATTGGGCAGGGTGTCGCCGACCAATTTCGAGGCCACGTTTCGCGCCGTCTTTTGGGCCATCAAGAACACGCTGGTCGATTCGCGGGCTTCCGCCTTGAGCGGCGACCTCTTGGAAAGCACCGGGGACGCCTAGGCGGCGTGCTGATAAACACCACCCGGTCCCCCCCTTCCAGGGAAAAGGAAAACCGCCTGGGACCCGTAGAAAGGATTCGCCAGGCGGCACATTCGTCGTCCATCAGACCGTGCGCCGCGGACGCTGTGAACGAGAGAAACCGGCGTGCACGTGCTTGTGCGCGTCGGCCGGCTTCCCCGTCGGATCGCGGCTCAGGCGGCCTGAACCTTTTCGATGTAGTCGTAAATATCCTGTACCGTTCGGATTTTTTCCGCTTCCTCATCGGGGATTTCCAGATCGAAAGCTTCTTCGAGGGCCATGATGAGTTCCACCACGTCCAGGGAATCGGCCCCCAGGTCGTCGACGACGTGGGCCTGGGGCGTGATGACGTCTTTTTCCACACCCAACTGATTGGCAATGATCTCCACCACCTTAGCCTTCATTGCGTTGATGTCCATGACCTTTCCTCCTCGAGTGTTATCGGCCTGTTGACAAACCCGTAAAAGAGCACATCCCGCACCGTCGGCAGCTCGTCCACCAGGGAATAGGTGCAGTCCTGCGCCAGCCAGCGCTGGATGACGCCGTGGATGAAACCCATCACCCCGTGAAAGACGGTATGAAAATTCACGTCCTTGAGGACCTGCTGCTGTCGGGCTTCGCGGATCTTACGCTTGAGGCGCGGGATCCGGCGCATGATTTTTTCCACGTAGAGGTCCTGAAGCCGCTCGTCCAGGTCCGGGTGTTCATGGACCATGACCCGGTAAAGCCCCTGGTTGCGGTCGAAGAACTCGAAGTAGATGTGCAGGTATTTTTCGATCATGGACAGGACATCGTCGTCACTGTCCAGAATGCGCTCCGCCTCGGCTTCCAGTTCCTTGAGGCGGATGTGGACCAATTGATGAAAGAGGCTTTCCTTGCTCGGAAAATGGCGGTAAATGGTGCCCTTGCCCACTTCGGCCCGTTCGGCGATCTCGTCCATGGTCGCCTGATGAAAACCTTTCTGGCTGAAAACCTCTTGCGCCGCCGCCAGAATGCGCTCCTTCGTGCGGTGTGCTTCCCCGTGCCGACCGGCCTTTTCGCCCGCGGCCTGTTCCACCATGGCCGATAGGAGCCTTTCCAGGAGCTCGGTTTCGGAAGCCCCCACCTCGGCGGCCACAGCGCGAAACGTGCGGACAAGGACCGATGCGGACGGCCGGGATTCCGAGGCAAGATGCCCCCATTCGCCTACGGCCGCCTCAAAAACCCGCAGGGCCCGTTCGGCGACATCGCTTCCTTGGGCTTCCCCGATCAGCTGGCGAAGAATCCGGTCCAAATCCCTCGGGGTTTCGTTTCGTCCCGCTTTTTTTAAAGCGAGGGATAGGCCTTGGTGTCCTTTCGTCATGCCGCCTTGATCCTTTCCGACCCCTTTCTTGACGGACCGGTCCGTCTTAATGTCCGCGCAAGGATCTGTCAAGGCGAAAAAGGCTGTTTCGTGCGGTGGACGACGTTCGTTGTCCGGATGAGCCCCGCACCGTTTTCAGCGGAAGCCGGCCTATAGGCATGGCATGAAATCATCGGGGTCGAGCAGGCTTTTACAGAAAGGGGTCATAGACGGGGGGCAGACCGGCGTGACGCCTTTCGGCGGCGCGACGAATCACCTCGGCGGCACCTCGGGTGAGCTCCAGGTCGCGGAGACTTTCAGGGGCGACGTAGGCACAGGCCAGGACATCGCTTCCCGGCGTCGGCTCGCCGCTCAAGGGTTCGCAGAGAAAATCCACGAGCACGTAATGGTAGGCAATGCGGCCCTCATCGTCCGTTATGACCCGGTCCAGGCACGCGACCACATCCACCGTTTTGACGACGACCCCTGTTTCTTCGAAGACTTCCCTTCGCACGGCCGCCTCCAAACTTTCCCCCACCTTGACAAGCCCTCCGGGCAGAGACCAGAGCCCGTACGCGGGCTCACGCCCCCGTTGCACCAAGAGCACCTTACCGTTTCGAAGGACGACGGCGCCCACACCCACCAGCGGCCGATCCGGGTATTTTCTTTCGCTCATTCTTTTCCGCTCCTCATCCTCACGGGCTGCAGCGGCGACACGGCCGATAGCCTTCCATGAGGGCGTCCCATCGGGTGGCGAAGACAATACGGCGATCCGGGTGCGTCTTGGCGCCGAAAGGGCATGCCGGGCGATGAAAGATGAAAGAGGCTCGATTGCCGGGGTAACTTTTTTCTTCCCGAACCGGGCAGCGCCCGTGCATTCCCCGGCGGGCGAGCACCGCGTCGCGCTGCAGAGCGAGAAACTCCCGAAACCTGGAAAACCCCTCGGGCCCACGGAAGACATAAGCCAATCCTTCACGGATAAGTTCGGCGTTCACGCTGATCCCTTCGGGGGTCGACACATAAGCCAGGAGCCTTCCGTGTTCGTCCCGCGTCGGCGTGTCGTAGGCTAGGATGACCCTTCGGCCCAAAACCAACGCCTTGTTCCGCGTGTAGGCTTCCCGAGCATAGCATTCGTGACGGCCGGTCTCGTGGTCCATCTCCGGTGTATCCACCCCCAGGTAGCGCACCTTGGATCCATTTTCGAGCACCACCGTATCGCCGTCCAACACCGCAATGACCGTTGCGACCTTCGGAGCGTCCTCGTCTTTTGACGGTTTTCCGAAGCCGGCACAAGCGCTCGGCACGTGCCACGCGAAAACCAGAAGAGCGCAGAAAAATGCGGCCCCCCATCGCTCTTTCACCGGAACACGCCGCCCGGAGGCTGCGTCTCGCTGTTTTCTTCGTTTCATTTTTTCCCGACTCCCTGTGTGCAGGGCTAGGTCAAAACGGCCTGGTGTGACAAGAAAGCCCTCGGCTTTCAAAAACAAACGCAATTCAACCACTTGACCAAACCACCCCTTCTGGATTATCGAAGAAGGGAGATCTTTCCACAAGGCACAAAGGACGAGGCATGAAAGAAAATTTTCAAGAGGGGACCTCAGCCGCCCCAAATGGCAAGAAAAAGCGGCCGCCGGTGACCATTCGGCAGATGGAAATCGACGACCTGGCTGAGGTGTTTCATTTGGGGGAGGAGCTGTTTACGGCGGATCGGGTGCCCAACCTGTACCGCACGTGGGACCCGTACGAGGTGGTGTCCTTCTATTTGAGCGATTCCGACTACTGCTTCGTGGCGGAGATGGACGACGACATTGTGGGGTTTGCGTTGGGCACGACCATTTCCAAGCCGCGTTCGGCCTGGAAATACGCGCACCTCGTCTGGCTCGGCGTTCGAAACGACCTTCGGCGCTCTCATGTGGCCGAACGGCTTTTCGAACACTTCAAAGAAACCGTCATGGAAGAGGGGGCCCGAATCCTCTTTGTGGATTCGGAAGCCGACAATGAGACGGCTCTCGCCTTCTTCAAGAAAATGGGCTTCGGCAATCCCAGGGAGCACATCTACCTGAGTCTGAACCTTACGGAGAGGCGCAAAAAACCCCGATCCGACGTGAGCCCTTCCAAGAAACGGCGCGCGGCGCCTCCGGCCACATCGCCTTCTTCCTAAGGGCCGGGGCGGCCGGCGTGCCGACCCCTTCCTGCTTGAGCCACACCCCAAACCGTGCGGAGGGTTTCGTGGGTCGTTCGGATCGCCGAGACATTCAACCGGCGCGGCTGCGCCGCCTTCTGGAGCGGTTGGTCAACATCTACAGCCCGTCGGGGAAGGAAGAAGACGCCGTCGATTTTCTCTATTCCTTCCTCAAACGCTACGACGTCCCCGTCATCCGCCAGCCCGTAGACGACCGCCGGTCCAACCTGCTCGTGCTTCCTCCGGATGAAGACATCCAACTGGCCCTCATCGGCCATGTGGATACCATTTCGGCTTACGATCTGGAGGATTTCGGCTGCGACGAAGAAGACGGCGAACTCTTCGGCCTGGGCACCGCCGATATGAAAGGGGGCTGTGCCGCCATGATCGAGGCCTACCTCACCGCCATGGCCGAAGCGCCCGCCCCAATCCCGGCGGCGCTGGCCCTGGTGGTCGGTGAAGAGGAGGAAGGCGACGGCGCTCGGCGACTCGTTCGCGATTACCATTTTCCCTGGGCCATCATCGGGGAACCCACCGACCTCAAAGTCTCTCTCGTTCACTACGGCTACCTGGAAATGCAGGTGGTCATCCGCGGCAAGCGGATGCATGCCTCCATGGCCAACCGCGCCGCACACCCGGCGGAAAGCCTGCTTCATTTCTTGCTGCGCCTTCTGCATTACTGGGAAGAACGTTGGCCGGAAGTCATTCCCAACATCCGGGACCTGAGCAGTTCGTCCGCCGGGTTCGTAGTCCCGGACTATTGTGAAGCCTGGCTGGATGTGCACCTGCCGCCCGCCCTCCCCTTGGGGGAAATCATTCTGGAACTGGAACAGCTCACGGAATCCATCCGGGAAGACAATCCCCATGTGAGTCCGAGCCTTCGGTTCACGGAAATTCATTCCGGGTATGATATTCCTGAACGGAGCCCATTCGTGCAGAAAATTCGGCAGATCCTGGAAGCGCGCGATCTGCCCTGGCAGCCCATGCCCTTTCGAAGCCACAGCGACGCCAATACGCTCTGGACCGCCGGCGTCAAACCCATTCTTCTCGGACCCGGCCAACTGGAAAAAGCCCATTCACCCGAAGAGTCCGTCTCTTTCGACCAGGTTGCGGCCGCCGCCCGAATCTATTTGGACATCCTGGCATCCCTTTAGACCTCGGGGCTCGTCCCTTTCGGGATCGTTCGGGTTGACCCGAAAGATTTTCATGGTATGTTTTTCGCCTAGCTTGACGGCTGTCACCCGACGGGATTTGCGTCCATTCTTCCTTTTTTCATGTCAACCACCTCGGCTTCGCCATGATCACAAAAGGACGTGGTTGCGGAAAATCCGGCATAAGGAATCGACCCATGGCCCATGAAACCGCGGGCGAGAAGCACATCGCCACGGCCTTCAAGACTCTTTTGGCCCCCCAAGCCCACGGCCTGCGACGGACGCTTCGCCTCGCCGCAACCGTCGCCGGATTCCTGGCGGCCCTTCTTTTGGGGTTTTGCCTTCCGAGTTTTTCTCAAGAACAGTCTTCTTCGGCGTCAAACCAAACCGCCGGGCTCGTCCTCACCCGCGCCGGCATCTGCGAGTCGGTGGAAAACCTCAATCCCGTGAACAGCGCGGCGGTCTTTTCCGTCAGCCAGGGGCAGATCTATTGTTTTACCGACTTCGGGACCGTTCGTTCCCAAACCGTCGTCTACCATCGCTGGTATCATCGGGATGCCCTGACCACCCAAATCCGGCTCAAAATCTACCCTCCGCGCTGGGCCACTTACAGCATGCTTAAGCTCCGCGAAGTGGACAAAGGCCCCTGGAAAGTGGAAATCACCGACGCGGAAGGGCGCGTCTTGACCGTGTTACGCTTCAGTATTGTGGATTGAACCTCATGAAATCCGTGGTCCTCATCCTTTCTTCCATCCGCTGGCAGGATGTGGTGGACATCCTGATCAACAGCTACATCCTTTTTCGGGTCTACGTCCTGTTTCGGCACACCAACGCCTTCCGCATTTTGGCAGGCATCGCCTCCCTGTGGGTTATTCAGGAACTGGCCGCCTCCCTGGGGCTGATCCTCACCAGTTGGGCCTTGCAAGCCATTACGGCCGCGGCGGCTATCATCATCATCGTCGTGTTCCGCAACGAAATCCGCTCGGCCCTTCAGGCCCGCAACTTGAAAAACTTCCTCTGGGGATCGCCCCTGGAAGAAAAATCCTCGCCCGTTCAGGTGCTGGCGGACACCTTTTTCCAAATGGCCAAAAAGAGGATCGGCGCCCTGGTGGTCTTTCCGGGAAGGGAGGACCTGCGGGAACTGATCCACGGCGGCATTCCCTGGGACGGCCGGGTGTCCCAGGAGATGCTCATGAGCATCTTCTGGCCCAAAAACCCCGTCCACGACGGCGCGGCCATCGTTGAAGGCGACAAGGTGACGGAAGTGGGCGTCCTGTTGCCCCTGTCCCAGCGGACGGATCTGCCCACCTTCTACGGCACGAGACACCGAGCGGCCGCAGGGCTCGCCGAGCGCTCCGACGCCCTGGTCGTGGCCGTCTCCGAAGAGCGCGGCCGCGTCACTGCCGCTAAAGACACCTGGATCAAGCCCATTGCCCAAACCGAGGACTTGGTCCATATCCTGGAAGCGCACCTGGGCCTCGTGCACCAGCGCGATCCCCTGTATCGCAAGAGGGAAGTGACCCGGCTGGCCGTCGCCGGGGTGTTGTCCCTTTTTATCATCACCGCCATTTGGCTTGGGTTCACCCGCGGCCGAGACACGCTCATGGAACTGGACGTGCCCGTGGAGTTCGTCAACCGACCGGCGCAGTTTCAAATTCTGGAAACGTCCGCCAACAAGGTCCATCTGCAGCTGCACGGCTCCAGCGCCATCGTCAAATCGTTGCGCCCCGAACAGGTCACCGTGCGGATCAATCTGACCAAGGCAACGGAAGGGCGAAACGTCTTTCCCATCACCAAGGACAACATCCAGATACCGCCGGGGCTTTTCCTCAACAGCGTGAACCCGACGACACTGGAAGTCACCCTGGACATCCCGGGCACCAAGATCGTCCCCGTTCAGGTGGACTGGACCGGAAAGCTTCCCGATAACGTGATCATCACCGACGTGCAGGTCTTCCCTGCGGAAGTCCAGGTGGTGGGGGGCAAAACCCTGCTCGCGGGAATTCACACTTTCTACACGACACCGCTCCGTGTGGACACGCTGACCGAATCCGGATCCATCATCGCCCCCCTCATCGTCACTCCGGCTTCCCTTAAGCTCGCCGACCCCGCTCAAGAACGCGTGGAAGTGCGGTTCACCGTGGCCAAGCGCTCGGACAAGAAGGGACCGGAAGGCTGAGCGATCTCCAGGCGATCTGCCGAAAAGCCGGAAGCCTTTCGGGGGATTTCTTGAGGCGTGATGCATAGGAGGCCCTGCCATGGGAAGTCTCCCATCCGAGAAGGCACGATCGAGAAAACTCAGCGCCCTGTGGCTCGGTTACCTGGGATGGCTCGTCGCTTCAGGCACCATTGGGCTTCTGAAAAAACTGGGCTACAGCGACATCGCCCCGCACCAGCTTGCCGTCTTCATCGCGGCGGCCACCGTCGCGCACGGCATCGGCTGCGCCATGGTTCTCTTTGGGTGGGACAGCCGGTTCCGCTTCGACCCCCACTTCGTGCTCATTCCCAACTGGTTTTTCTTCGCCCCGGTGGCCGCCTACGGCTTTTATGCCGTGGGCACGGCCCGCGATCTCATGCTCATCGGCTGGCTCATGGGCTTTTTCTTCCTCGCCGGCCATGTGCGCTTTCGCTGCGTTCTTCTGACCGCCTGCTACTACATGCTTCTGTACCTGGGGATTCTCGTCGTCATGAGCCGCCTGCACGGACAGCACCCCGACTACGTTCGCGAAGCCGTGCGCATCGGCGCCTTTCTGGCCGTCTGCGTGTTTCTCGCCGCCCTTCTGGACCGGTTCGCCTCCCAAAAAGCCCATCTCAAAGAATCCGTCGCCCAGCTTCGCGAAAAGGATCGTGAAATCACCCGCCTCAACGAAAAACTTTCCCTTTTCGTGAGCGACCCCCTGGTGAGGCATCTTTCCAAGGACGAAGGCCGAGCCCTCTTCGGGCACAGCCGCAAGAAAATCACCATCTTTTTCTCGGACATCTGTCGCTTCAGCACCATCACCGACACCATGGAACCCGAGGAAATGGCGGAACAGCTGAACGAGTACTTCCACGAAATGATCCCGCTGGTCCTGCAGCACAAAGGCACGCTGGACAAGCTCATGGGGGACGGAATCATGGTCCTTTTCGGAGCGCCGGACGATATGGATCCGGCCGAAGGGGCCTACCGATGCGTGCAAATGGCGGCGGCCATGCAGGCCAAGCTCAAAGAGCTCAACCACAAATGGACCCTCAAAGGTTTGCCGCACACCCTCCAGGTGCGCATGGGCGCGCATACGGGCCTGTCTGTGGTGGGCACATTCGGCTCCGACCGCTGGCTCAACTACACGGCCATCGGCTCCCAGGTGAACGTGGCCGCCCGGCTTCAACAGACCGCCGAACCGGGCCAGATGCTCATCAGCCGAGCCACCTACGCTCTTATCGCCGAAAAGATTCACGCTCGGGACCTCGGGCCCATGTCGCTCAAGGGCCTGCACCAGCCCGTGCACATCTACGAGTGCCTCGGCCTGGATACGCAGGGCGCGTCCCGAAGGCTCGTGGAAGAAGGACCCGGCTACTTCATCTCCCTGCAGCCGGACGTGATGGAAGAGACAAAGATGAGGGAACTGGCGAGGGTGTTGGCCGCGTTGGCCGAAACGAGAAAGGCGTCCAAGGGCTGACTTCCCCCTGGCAAGGGGGCCGGGATCATTCCGCCGAGGACGGGGATTCGCCGGCGCGCATCAAGGGGCGCCAGTAATCCTGCAGGCCCTTTTCCGTCCCGTTGCGCATGAAATCCAAGATGCGGTTCGTGCGGGTCTCCATGTCCGGAATGATTTCCGCCAGGGCCTTGAGGCAGGAAAGGACCTTTTGGGTGTGCTTCTTGTGCGGCACATCCATGCCCGGATGGTTCAAAAGAGCCAGAACTTGTTCCAAAAGAGGCAGCTTGTCTGCGGAAAATTCCACATAGGCCAGCTGCGGCCACAGCGTGCGCACTTCTTCGGGAAGGTGTTTCAGCCGATCGGCCACGCTGCGGTCGGTTCCGACCCACACGGCTTCTTTGAGCCGTTTCAGCATGTCTTCGATTTCCCGGCGCTGGTCCTCCCACACGGCACTTTCCGACAAGAGCCGCTGCCATTTGGGCTGGATCTTCATGTGGATCCATTTTTCCGCCTGTTCCGGCAAAAGGGGCGTCACCAGAAATTCCTGCTGCTCCAAGAGAAGATGGCGCCCCAAAGCCCCCAGTTCCGCATGGCCATTGAGGCGTCCCAAGCGGTTTTCGATGAGCTCGTTCAGGCGCCGAAGAAGCGTGCTCTTGTCTTCCAGCCCGGCAACGCTTCGTCGAATCTCCTCTTCCCATTGCTCTCGAAGAAAGCCCACCTCGGCGTTGATGGCGGAAAAGATAAAACTCAGTTTCATCAAGGTGTTGCGAAGCTCATGGGCCAGAGCGTTACAGGACGCGAACCGTTCCTGGGTGAGTTCGCTTTGCACCTGGCTCAGCGTTTCCCGAATGTGCAAGGAGAACATTTCCGTGCCCAAGATGCGCGACAGTTTCTTGATCACCTTGGTGGACCGATCGCCCCGCTGGATGGTGTGCGGCAGAAAGTGAATCTTGATGACGGCCACAACCACGTAGTCCGTGTCCTGCCAGATGGGCACGCCTTTCCAGTTGAGCGGATACTGAAGATCGGCGGTCCCGTCCCCGTAAAGGTCGCTCTTTTTGACGAGCACGGGCTCCATGTGATGCCAATCTTCCGGCTCCCCGCTCAACTGCTTGCGCACACTGCGCTGATCCTCGTAAGGATTGTCCGCCGTCCAGCTCTTTTGGCGCTCCACACACCACGCCATGGCTTCCAAAGCCCGGCCGGGGCGGTCTCGATATTGGTCCCAGGTTTTCCCCGGAGGGTTATAATCGGACACCGCGGGAAGGCCCCAGTGGATGGTGCCGTTTCCGTGCTCCCGAATACCCGACGTCACCCGCACCGAGCGCAATTCCGGCATGGGCCCGATTCGGTAAATGGTTCCCTTGGTGGCATGATCCAAACATAACAGGATCGTCTCGATCATGTTCTTACAGGTTTTTTCAAGAAGGTCGTGACCGATGATCATACCCTATGGGTCCTCTCCGGCAAAATTTCCACACCGCGCATTCTTTAAAGCCTATCTATTTAATCGGAAGGCTTCGGGACGTCAATAAGCACTTCGTTCCCATTCAGCAAGAAGCACATTCCATACCAGAAAAGACCGCCTTTCGGCCGAACCGTCACAGAAAGCCGCACGCAGAAGTGAACCCATCGGGATTCTTAACTATTTTAAAGAAAGAAACGGCGCACCGGAGCCCGCCGTCCCGCCATGGCGCGGTCCGTTCGGGCCCGGGATACCGCAGTGCGTCTTTGGAGTGATCTTCGCTGCATAGGGGGTGTGCAAAGTTTCGCACTTTTCGGCACACCGTTGCACAGGGGGGGTCAGGGGCGAGCGTGAGCGAACCCCGCATCGAAGGCTCGTTGGTTGAGATCGTAAAGCTTGGGTGGAAAAAGCTTTCGAAGGCAGGCGTCCCATGTGGCTTTGGCAATGGGCAGGACGTCCATGGCGGCCACGGCCCCCATGACCACCATGTTGGCCGCCCTCACGGATCCCGCCTCCCGGGCCAGGGCTTCCGCGTCCAGGGCCACGACGGCGGCCAGTTTGTCCTTGAGTTCTCGCAGCACATCGTCGAGGTTGGGGTAGGTCCCCTGGCCCGCCGCCACAGTGAAGGGCACGATGGGCGAAGTGCTCACCACGGCCTTGGTCTGTGCATGGCATCGGTTCAAGGCCCTGAGCGCTTCCAGAGGTTCAAAGGCCACCAAGACATCCGCCTGGGCTTCCGCCACAATGGGGGCGCGAATGTCGCCCACCACCACGGACGATTCCACCACGCCGCCCCGCTGCGCCATGCCGTGGATTTCACTCATGGACGCCGAAAGTCCTTCCGCCAAAGCCGCTTCTCCCACCAAGCGGGTCGCCACAAGCGTCCCCTGTCCTCCCACTCCCGTAAAGAAAAGGCGCACACCCCGTCGGCGCGCTTCCTCATGCCGTCTTTCCACCGTTTCCTCCGTCTTGCCGTGTCGTTTCGGGGCCGAGCCCCGAATCCGTCCATTGAAAATCTTTCCCGGCGCACGTGCCCTCATGGCAGGGCCGTCTTATGCCGAAAGCTTTTTCGGTTTGATCCCGTCGCACAGTTGGGCGCACACCGAACAGCCGCTGCACAGCACCTCGTTGATCCGCACGCAGGAAGAGCCCGCTTCGTCCTTGGACCAGACGAAGGCGGGGCATCCGAGCTGCGCCAGATCGTCCCGGCAGGGACCGCAGTCGCCGCTCACGGAAAAGACCACCTTCTGCGTGGTGCCGAGCATGCGGCGCTCGAAAAGCGGGCACGGCGACCGACTGATGAGCACCCAAACCCCGCCGTTTTTCATGCCGGCTTTGATGTCCTGAAGCACCTGCTGTGTTTTTTTCACCTGAAGGGGATTAACCACCGCCACAGTGCGGACGCCGCAGCCCCGCACGAGCGCTTCCACATCCACCTTGGGTTCCCGGGCTCCTTCCCGGCTCAGGCGCACGCCGGGATGGGGCTGATGGCCCGTCATGGCCGTTGTGCCGTTGTCCAAAAGGACCAGAAGCAGACTGCGATCGTGGGTCACGGCGTTGATCAAGCCCGTGATGCCGCTGTGAAAGAAGGTGGAGTCCCCGATGAAGGCCACCACGGGGCGGTCCAGCACCCGGCTGAACCCTCCGGCCGTGGCAATGCTCGATCCCATGCAAATCAGGAAGTCGGCCATCTGGAGCGGGGGCAGGAGCCCCAAGGTGTAGCAGCCGATATCCGTCGGGTAGACGGCCTCTTCACCAAAGACCTTCTTGACGCTGTAGAACGTGGCTCGATGCGGACATCCCGGGCACAGGTTGGGGGGCCGAGCCGGCAGGTTTTCCGGCACGGGGAAAATCTTCGGCCGCTGGTAATCCACGCCGAAAAAGCGGCTGATGGCCTCTTTGACCTTGACCGAATCCAATTCAAACGCTCTCGGCACGAACTCCTTGCCGGCGATTTTTCCCCGAAACCCGTTTTTCTGCGCCGCCACCCGCACGGCTTCTTCCACAAACGGTTCCAGTTCTTCCACCACCAGAACGGATTCCACGCGGCCGAGAAAGTCCGCCACGAGCGTTTCCGGAAATGGGTGGGTCATGCCCAATTTCAGCACCCGGACCCGATCCGTCACCCCCAGTTCCTGAACGGCATCGAATACGTAGAGGGCGGAAACCCCACTGGTGACAATCCCCCACGGGCCCGCTCCCTCTTCCGTGTTGAACGGGCTCTTCTCCGCTTCCTCACGCAGGGCGCTGAGCTTTTCCAAGAGCTTCAGGTGGAGCTTTCGGCCCACCATGGGCACGACGACCAGGTTGAAAGGATCCCGGGAAAACGTGCCCTTGACGGTCCCTTCGGGAATTTCTCCCAAGCACACCGGCCCTCGGCAATGGTTGACCCGGGTCGTCGTGCGCACGAGAACGGGCATGCCGTGCTTTTCGGACAGGATGTAGCCGGCCGCGATCATGTCCTTGGCTTCTTGCGGCATGGCCGGCTCCAGCATGGGCACACCGGCCATTTTGGCATAATAGCGGTTGTCCTGTTCGTTCTGGCTGGAGTGAAGCGACGGATCGTCGGCGCAGACGATGACCATACCGGCCTTGACGCCCACATAGGCCAGGGTCATGAAGGCGTCGGAGGCCACGTTCAGGCCCACGTGCTTCATGGAACAAAGGCTGCGCACACCGCACTGGGCCGCCGCACAGGCCGATTCCACGGACACCTTTTCATTGACCGAATATTCCACTTCCGCCCCGATGTCTGGGCCCAAGGCGGCGAAGCCGTCGATGATTTCCGACGACGGCGTTCCGGGGTAGGCGGCCACGAACCGCACCCCGGATTCCAAAGCCCCGCGGATAATGGCTTCGTTTCCCAGTAGGAATTTTTTGTCGCCTTGAGTCCCGGTAAGCAGTTCATGCATGTCGGCCGTCCTCCCTGTCAGTGCGATGGGCGTCGATAATCCACAAAGGGTTTCACTTTTCCGTTGATGCGCTCCAAGGAACCTCTTTCCACCAGCTTGATGCGCGGGACGATCCCGATGAAGTTGGCCACCTTCTGGCGCATTTCATCCACGAGCGTGCGCTGTTCCCGCATCTTGTCAAAAAAGAGCCTTTCCGTCACTTCAATCCAGATTTCCAGCAGGTCCAAATTGCCCTGGCGGGTGACCACCACCTGGTAGGTGGGCCTTTCCCCTTTGACCTGTTCCAGCACGTCCCCGATGCGTTCCGGGATGATGTTGATCCCTTTGATGACCACCACGTCGTCACATCGGCCTTCGATGCGGGAGATGCGTCGGAAGGTGCGGCCGCAGGGACACGGCTCCTCAAGGAGCCGCGCCAAGTCGCCCGTCCGGTAGCGGATGACCGGAAAGGCTTCTTTGGTCAGCGTGGTGAGCACCAGTTCTCCCAGCTCGCCGGGTTCACAGGGTGCTCCCGTCGCCGGGTCCACGATTTCCACGAGGAAATGGTCTTCCTGGACGTGCATGCCGCTCTGTTCCAGGCATTCCCCGGCCACGCCGGGGCCCATGACTTCGCTGATCCCATAGTTGTCCGTCGCGGTGACGAAGAGTCTTTCTTGGATTTCACGGCGCATGGCTTCCGTCCAGGGTTCTCCGGCGCAGACGGCGTGACGCAGGCTGAGCCGCTTGGGATCCACCCCCAGTTGCTCCATCTTGTCGGCGATAATCAAAGCATAGGACGGCGTGCACACGAGGGCGGTGGTGCGAAAGTCCTGCATGATCTTGATCTGCCGTTCGGTGCGCCCAACCGATGTGGGAAGGACCGATGCCCCCAGCCGTTCCGCGCCGTAGTGAATGCCCAGGCCGCCGGTGAGCAACCCGTAGGCGAAGGTCACTTGGATGACGTCGTCGTGGGTCAGCCCGGCCGAGGCCAGGATGCGGGCCACCAGTTGGGCCCAATTTTTGAGATCCCGCTTGGTGTAGCCCACAACCCTAGGGTTCACGGATGTTCCGGAAGACGAATGGACCCGAACCACCTCCCGCAAAGGCACGGCGAACATTTCATAAGGATAACTGTTGCTCACGTCGTCTCGGGTCGTAAAGGGGAGCCTTTTCAAGTCGTCCAGGTCTCCCAGATCGTTTTCCGGCACGAAGCCGATCTCCCGAAACATCTTGCGGTAGAACGCCACATGGCGATCCACCCGGTTCAGGGTCGCCTGGAGCCGTTCCAGCTGGAGCTGACGGAGCTCTTCAACGCCCAGGCATTCTTTTTCCGGTTCCCAGATCGAAACCCCTTGCGGTTTCATGGCGGCACCCTCAACGGATGTTCCCTGCACCATTTGCGAGCGACATCTCGTCCCTAGGCATCCCAAATGGGCTTGCCCCCCTTGCCCAAGTAAGCCCTTTGGACTTCTCGGTGGGCCAAGAGGTCCCGGCCTTCGCCTTGAAGCACGATTTTGCCGGTTTCCAACACATAGCCTCGGTCTGCGATCTGCAAGGCCGCGCGGGCGTTTTGTTCGATGAGCAGAATGGTGCGACCTTCACGTCGCAGTTCCAGAATAATGTCGAAGATTTCCCGGACAATCAAGGGGGCGAGTCCCATGGACGGCTCATCGAGCAGGAGAAATCGGGGTCTGGCCATGAGGGCCCGGCATATGGCGAGCATCTGCTGTTCCCCGCCGCTGAGTGTTCCCGCAAGCTGGCGCCGCCTCTGCCGAAGCACGGGAAACCGCTCCAGGAGCTCGTCCATGTCCCGGCGTAGTCCCTGGCGATCCTTGCGATGGATGAAGGCCCCCATTTCCAGGTTGGCTTCCACGGAAAGTGTGGCAAAGATTTGGCGTCCTTCAGGCACCAAAGAAATGCCCCGCCGGACAATGGCTTCCGGTGTGAGCCGGGTAAGATCGCTCTCTTCGAAAAGGACGGCGCCTTTGGCGGGTTTCATGAGCCCGCAGATGCTGTGAACCAGCGTGGTCTTGCCCGCGCCGTTGGCGCCGATCAGGGTGACGATTTCTCCGGAGCGCACGTGCAGCGACACCCCTTTGAGGGCATGGATGTTCCCGTAGTAGGCATGTAGGCTTTTTACGGTCAGCACGGCGTCTCTTCCTTGTTCGGACCCGAAGAGCGCCCGTGCGCTTCACTGCCTCCATCTCCCCAATCTTCGCCGAGATAAGCCTGGATCACGTCGGGATTGTCCTTGATTTCCGCCGGAGAGCCGCAGGCGAGCACCTGACCGAAATGGAGCACCAGGACGCGGTCCGAAATGTCCATCACCAGGTTCATGTCGTGTTCGACGAGAACGATGGTCACCCCTTTTTCTTGAATTCTCTTGAGCAATTCCCCCAGTTCTTCCGTCTCTCGCGTGTTGAGGCCTCCGGCGGGCTCATCCAAGAGGATCAAGACGGGGTCCGTCGCCAAGGCCCGGGCGATTTCCAAAATTTTCTGCTTACCCAAGGGCAGAGCTCCGGCAGGCAGGTCCCGCTCCGCGCCGAGCCCCACGAAATCCAGCCAGGCTTCCGCGTCCGTGCGGATTTGGGTTTCCTCGGTGCGCATGAAGGGGAGCCGAAACCCCGAAGCCCAAAAACCGGCGTGGGTCCGCGCGTGGCGCCCCACCATGACGTTTTCCCGGACACTCATGCGCGGGAAGAGGGCCACGTGCTGAAAGGTGCGGGATAAGCCTCGGCGGGCGATGGCATGCGGGGGTTTTCCCTGGACGGCTTCCCCCTGGAACAGCACCCTGCCGGAAGTAGGCCTCAAAAGGCCGCTGATGCAGTTGAGTAGTGTCGTCTTGCCGGCGCCGTTGGGCCCGATGACGGACTGGATGACCCCCCGAGGAATGCTGGCGGAAATCCCTTTAAGCGCCACCAACCCACCGAAGTGCATGCGCACGTCGTGGAGTTCAAGAACGGGATCGGCAGAACGCACGGCACCCCCACCCATGGTTTACGACCCACCATCCGAAGGGGTCGACACGGGGCGGGCCTTGCTGCGCACAAGAGCGTCCAGCCAGACCACCAGCCCTTGAGGGACAAAAAGGGCCATGACCAGAAGAATGCCGCCGTAGACCAGAATTTCGAAATCGGCAAAGACCTGCAGCCATTCGTTGCCGATAAACGTCAAAAGGACCGTGCCCACCAGAGCGCCCCAGAGGCTTTGCATGCCGCCGACCACAACCATCAGAACAAAGCGCACCGACCACATGAGGTCGAAGGAGCCCGGCGAAAGGAAGGAGACGTAATGGGCGTAAAGGCTTCCCGCAACAGAGGCCAGAACGGCGCTGTAGACGAAAACCTGCACCTTCAGGGTCGAGACGGGAACGCCCATGGCTTCGGCGGCCTTTTCATCGTCGTGGATGGCGCGCAGAGCCCGGCCGATCCGGGAATGGAGAACATGGCGGGAAAAAAGGAAGACCGCAAGAACAAACGCCCAGATCAGGTAAAACCAGGCGGCGTCCCCGGAGATCTTTCGGCCGGCCAGGCTCATCCCCGGAATGCCTCCAAGCCCCGACGGGCCGCCGGTCCAGTCTACTTCCTCGTTCATCACAATGTGCACGATGACGCCGAAGCCCAGCGTCGCCATGGCCAGATAATGGCCTTTGAGCCGCAAGGCCGGAACCCCTACGATCCAGGCCACTGCGGCGGCGGTCACGGCCGAGGTGAGCAAAGCCGCCCAGGGGTTCCAGTGGAAATGGCCCGTGAGGATTCCCGACCCGTAAGCGCCGATGCCGAAAAAGGCGGCCTGAGCCAAGGAAATCTGGCCCGCAAAGCCCATGAGGAGGCTCAAACCAAGGGTCACCAGGCAGAAAATACCGGCGAAAATCATGACGTCGATGTAATGGCCGAAGGAGCGGGACATCCCGGCAATCCAAGGAAACACCGCCAAGAAAATCGTCAGGGCGAAAAAACCCGTCTTTTCGCGATAGGTCATGGCGCTCTCAGAACCTCTTGAGCCCGGCCGCTTCTTTGCTACCGAAAAGACCTTCCGGCTTGAAAAACAGGGCCAGCATGAGGAGGACGAGGGCAACGGCGTCTTTATATCCCGAAGAGACATAGCCGGCGCACAGGGATTCGGCCAAACCCAGCACGATGCCCGCCACCAGGGCGCCGTAAAACTGGCCCAGGCCGCCGAGCACGGCGGCTCCGAAACCCTTGAGTCCCAAAAGGGCGCCGCGATCGTATTCCATGAGGGTGATGGGGCAGATGGCCACGCCGGCCACGGCCCCCACGGCGGCACTCAACCCGAAGGACAAGAGCACCATGGTGCGTACCGGAATCCCCACCAAACGGGCGGCGTCGGCATTGTCCGCACAGGCCAGCATGGCCTTTCCGTAGAAAGATGTGCGGAAGAACACCGTGAGCACGCCCACGACGACGGCGCTGATCCCCAAAACCCATAGCGCCTGAGGCTGCACCGCCACGCCCTGCCAGAGAAACGCGCCGGCTCGGCTGAAGGCCGGCAATCGATAGGGATCCTTGCCCCAGGCCAACATGGCGCCGCCTTTGAGCAGGATGGAAAAGGCGATGGTGACGATGATCATGGAAAGGACCGTGGCGTGCCTGGCCCGACGAATGACGTAGCGTTCGAGAAGCAGACCCGTGAGGCCCACCGTCGCCACGGCGCAGAGCACAGCCGCCCCCAAAGGGAGGCCGCAGGTTTGATAGTAGAAAACCCCGAACAGGCCGCCCAGCATGACGAATTCGCCTTGGGCGAAGTTGATGATTTCCGTCACGTTGTAAATGATGTTGTAGCCGAGGGCCACGAGGGCGTAGATGGCCCCGATGGTAAGCCCCCCCAAAGCATATTGGAGCCAGGCCGCCCCGTGAAAGATATCCGCCATGAAGACGTGCGTCCTTCCCTGTGCGTCTTCGGCGGCGGCGCCGGCATGCGGGCCAGGACGATGGCCCGCACCGCGGCGCCTCCAACCGAAAAGTCCCGGTTACCAGGGGGCGAGGGCCCAGTCGCCGTTTTTCACCACGACCATTTCCAAGTCGTCTTTGCTCAACCCGTTATGGTCCTGCGGCGAAAAGTTGAAAATACCGTGTTGCCCCACGAACCCCTTGGTGTTTTCCAAAAAGTCCCGAATCTTCGCCGGATCCGGCCCCACGGCCTTGAGGGCCGCCACGGCCAGGTGCAGGGCATCCCACGCATGGCCGCCGAAAGAGGAGACCGGTTCGTTGTATTTCTTTTCATAGGCCTGCGTGTAGGCCAGGATCACCTTCTTTTGCGGTTGCGTGTCGGGAAGGAGCGGTCCCACGTTGACGCGCGCCAGCGGCAACAACACGCCTTCCGCCGCCCCGCCGGCCAATTCGATGTTCTTGCGACTGCCGAACCCGTGGCTCTGGAACAGGGGGATGTTGTCCATCTTCAGATCCCGCCATCCTTTGACGGCCAGCACCTGGGTCGGCCCGACGGACCAGTTGACGATGGCTTCCACCTTGGCTTCCCGCATTTTGGTCAGCTGGGCGGTGAGGTCCGTATCTTTGGGGCCGTAGCGTTCGTCGGCGAGCACGGTGATGCCATATTCGGGGGCGAGACGCAAGAGCTCCTCACGACCGCTGGCGCCGAAGCCTGTGGAAGCCGTCATGATGCCGATCTTGGTGATGCCCTTGGCCTTCATGTAATCGTACATCTTGCCCACCACGTGCTTGTCGGAGCCGGCCACTTTGAAGATCCAGCGGCGTTCCGAGACGGGTTCCACGATCTTGTAACTGGCGGCGCAGGAAATGAGAGGCACTTGAGCCTCCTCGGCGATGGGGGCGACGGCCAAACTGGCGTCGCTTTGCGTCGGGCCGATGATGACGGGCACTTGATCCGTTTTGATGAGCTTTTTGACCGCCAGGGTGCTCTTGGTCGCGTCGCTTTCGTCATCGTAGATGATGAGCTGCAAGGGATGCCCATTGATCCCCCCCTGGGCGTTGATTTCCTCGGCGATCATTTCCGCCGTCTTTTTTTCCGGTTCTCCGAGGAAGGAAGCCGTCCCCGTGATGGCAAAGACCGCCCCCACCTTGTAGGGTTCCTTGGCGGCTTTGGCTCCCGCCGGGCAAAAAATCCCGACAGCCCAGGACAGCGCCGCGACCACGCCCACAACACTGACAACCCACCGATGCTTCCCCTTCATACCGTCCTCCTCTCACGCCCAGGGTGACAAAAAAGGGGCCGTGGGAACATCCCACGACCCCAACAAAAAAGCCGTGGGCAAACCCTGCACTGCGGTCTGCCCACGGCCGACTTGGCGGAATGTCGGCGTCACCGACGGGCAGACCGCCTAAGGTAGCCGTAGCCGTAATCGTAGGAATCGCTTGGATATGTTCGGCCGTTCATGCCCGTTTAGAGCCCCCGCACCGTTGGTCCGTATGGCTTCAAGCCAGATCGCCTCCTGTTTACAAGCAGGCGCACGGGCGTGTCAAGCCGAATCTGCGGCGCTTTTCCGGCAGGAATCGTTCACGGCGCCTTCGGAAACGGGCCGTCCGTTCGGGAAAAACTGCAGGCTTCCTCCTCCGGCGCAGGATGGGCGCAATTCTTTCGGGGACGCTTCACAAATGTCTTTGATCTCGATGTGGAATTCGGCATAGGTGCCCGCTCCCGGCCGGTTGAAATCCGCCACGATGACGTCGTCGCGCACATCCCGAACGAGAAATTCCACAAGGGACCGGTTGCGCATCTCCCGGTAGATGCGGCCCGGTTTGAGCCGCTCCGGCTTATAGTCGCTTCGGGGCAATTCCCGGACCAGTTCGGGGTCGTACGGGCCAAAGATTTCTTCCGGGGGGACATAGACCGAGACACGATCGCCCACTTTTTTGTTCATGAGCGCCGCTTCCACCGAAGGATACTGCACATCCACGCCATAGATGAAGGTGCAGCTTCCCGGAGGCGCTTCGGTGACCGTCCCGTCGGGCGATGTGGTTTTCAGACTAAAATCGATGGTCACTTTCATGCACGGTTTGACTTGCAATGCGTCCGCCATTCCTTAAGCTCCTTTGCGTCGTGCGACCCCAGGTCGTTTGTTTTTCTTGTGGGCCTCTTTTTAAGGCTCACGGAGCCCTTTGTCGAGCCGCCGCTGCGTCGGCAAGAATTGTTTTTTCTTGTCTTCCCTTTAGGCCTGCTATAGGGAATGAGGCGGTTTCGGCGGCCCTCCTCCGTGGGTATTCCACGGAAGGCAGAGGCTTCGCCGGATGGAGTTTCGGAAATTGTTTCCCACGCCACGTCTCAAGGAGCGCCACTGGTTCATGAATCCGTTCGTTTGGCCTGAACTCGACGCCCTCCCCGGCATTGTCCACGCGGTCTTCACCCGCCACGGCGGGGTGAGCCGTCCCCCTTACGCGACACTCAACACCGCCCTCAGCAACGGGGACGACCCCAACGCCGTTTCCGAAAATCTTCGGCGCATCGCCTCCTGGCTCGGCGTGCCCGTATTGGCGGCCGTGCCTCAAGTGCACGGAACGCACGTGGCGGTCGTCGATGAAGAACTTCTGAGCGCCGCATCCCGCCCTTTGAACAACGGCTGTCCTCTTGTGCTCGGACCTCCGGCCGACGCCTTGGTCACCGCGTGTCGCGGCGTGGGCCTGATGATCAAAGTCGCCGACTGCCAAGCGGTCTTCCTTGTGGACCCGGTGCGACGCGTCGTCGCCAACGTCCACTGCGGGTGGCGGGGTAGTGTGGGAAACATTCTCTCGGCCACGGTTGACGTCATGCGGACGCGTTTCGGCACGGACCCGGCGGACCTCATTGCCGCCGTCAGCCCGTCCCTCGGCCCCTGCTGCGCCGAATTCCGCCATTATGCAATCGAAATCCCCCACAGCCTGTGGTCTTTCCAGGTGCGCCCCACGTATTTCGATTTTTGGGCCATCAGTCGACACCAACTGGCGGCATGCGGCGTGCGCTCGGAAAACATCCACACGGCCGGAGAGTGCACCGTCTGCCGTCGTGACAAGTATTTCAGTTACCGTGGAGAAAAGACGACGGGCCGCATGGCGGCCGTCGTGGCTCTCACCTGATTTCAGCAAAGGACCGGTCGCGTGCCGAGGGTTCAAGAAAAAGCGAAGATTCTGGAAACCCACCGGGAAGCGGAGGGAATTCATCGGCTGGTCTTCTACGCGCCGCGCATCGTGCCGACGGCGCGTCCGGGTCAGTTCGTTATGATCCGGGTCGCTTCGGAAGGCTCCGATCCCCTGCTGGCCCGACCCTTTTCCTTTCACCGCCTTCACAAAGAGGACGGCCTTTTCGAGATCCTGCTTCGGGTGGTCGGCACGGGCACGCGCATCCTTTCGCAGCGCCCCGCAGGAAGCGTTCTGGATGTGGTCGGTCCCTTGGGGCGCGGGTTCAGCCTGCCCTCCGGGCCCCATGAAACGGTGGCTTTCGTTGCCGGCGGTATCGGCATCGCCCCCCTGTGGGCGCTCTTGGACGAGCTGACGAGCAAAACCCACAGGAACCGGCCGGAACAGCTCCATGTGTTCTACGGGGCCCGAACGCGCGCGGAACTCGTTCCCCTGACCCCTCTGAAACGCCTTGGGGTTCACCTGGTGGTCAGCACCGACGACGGGTCAAGCGGTGAAGCGGGAACGGTTCTGGAGGCACTCAGGCGCCGTTACGAAGGCGGTTCGGGGCTTCCGGATCGCCTGTACGCCTGTGGGTCACTGCCCATGCAGGTGAGCCTGGCACGATGGGCGTCCGGCCGAAATCTTTCCGTGGAAATGTCTCTGGAATCCATGATGGCATGCGGGATCGGCGCCTGCCTGGGGTGCGCTCTTCCGGCCGTGAATCCCGACGACCCGCAGGCGGAACGCTACGTCCACGTCTGTCAAGACGGTCCAGTTTTTGATCCGAGAAGGATACGATGGGACAAAATCCAACCGATTATGGCTCGGCCCCTGACCTTCGCGTCACTCTAGGGCCGCTGCGGCTCGCCAATCCCGTGCTCACCGCGTCGGGAACTTTCGGCTATGGGCTGGAATTCGCCGACTTCGTGGATCTTTCGCGCCTCGGCGGCGTCGTCGTCAAAGGGATTTCTCTCAAACCTCGCCCCGGCAATCCACCGCCGCGGTTGGCCGAAACCCCTTCGGGCATGCTCAACGCCATCGGCTTGGAAAACGTCGGCGTGGAAAAATTCCTCACGGACAAACTGCCGCCGCTTCTCAAACGCGGCGCCGTCGTCATCGTCAATATCCTGGGTAACACGGTGGAAGAATACGCCGAACTGGCCCGAATCCTTTCGGCTGCTTCGGGGATTGCCGCACTGGAAATCAACATCAGCTGCCCCAACGTGAAAGAAGGCGGCATGGCCTTCGGCACCGACCCGCGCATGGCGGCCGCGGTGGTCGCCGCCGTGCGCGCAAACACTCCGCTGCCGCTCATCACCAAGCTCAGCCCCAACGTGACCTCCATCGCCGACATCGCCCGAGCGGTCGTGGAGGCCGGTTCGGACATTCTCTCGTGCATCAACACGGTCTCCGCCATGGCCGTGGACCCCTTCAGCCGACGCCCCAAGCTGGCCAACGTGGTGGGAGGCCTATCCGGGCCGGCCGTCAAGCCCATTGCCGTGCGCTGCGTCTATGAAACGGTCCGGGCCGTATCCTGCCCCGTCATCGGCATCGGCGGCATCCAAACGGCTTTGGACGCGCTGGAATTCCTGGTCGTGGGGGCGTCGGCCGTCCAGGTGGGCACCGCCAATTTGGTGCGCCCCACATCCAGCCTGGAAATCGTGGACGGCATTGAAAGGTTTTTGCGCCGAAAAGGCCTCGCCGCCGTCACCGACTACATCGGCACATTGGACACCCAATGCCGATTCCCCTTTGCCGACGAAAGTTGCCCCGTGGAGACCGCGTGAATTTAATAGGGCGTTGCCGCCTTGGGGTGTTGAGGCTTGTCGCTTTGAGGTGTTGAGGTTCGCTGCGCTCACCCCAACCTGCATCACGCCATTGCGCGACACCCCTCGCGCCGAACTACGGGCTGGGGTGAAGAGGGGCTGCGGCGGGGCGCATTGAACGAGCCGCTTCAGGGACGCGCGAACCGAACCCCTTCCGCACGGCACTGGGCGAGCCGTTCCGGGTCTTTTTCCACATCCTTTTTTCCCTCCAGTTCCCGGAAACACAGTTCCCCGACCATTTCCCCCCCCAGGGCATCCATAAAATAGGTAAAGGTCAGCCGAGCGCAGTCGAAAAGGCGCTTGCCCCGCGTCGCCGCGGCACTCAAAAGAAATCCGCGCTTGCCATGGGGGTTCTCCGCCGCCGCGTGCCGAGCTTTCCTTTCGTTGAGCATCTTTTTCATGAACAGGGCTTGACACCGATCGATCAGGAGCTTCACCTGACCGGTCACGTTGTAAAAATACACGGGGGAGGCCAAAACAATGCCGTCCGCCTCCTCCAACAACGGGTAGACCTGCTGCATGTCGTCCTGGACCACGCATTGGCCCGTCTCGTCGCAGCCGCCGCACCCGATGCAGCCTTGCAGGCTGAGCTTTCTCACGTAGAGCGCGTCCACCCAAGCCCCCGCCTTCCGCGCTCCCTCCAGGAAAGCGTCCAGCATTTTGTCCGTATTGCCGTTCGGCCGCGGCGATCCGTAAATCCCCACAATGCGCATGGAAACTCCTTTCGCGGAAAACCTTCGTGATTGAAAGCACGTACGAGCCTGTGTTATAGAGGCTCTCGTCTTGGGCCGTCGGTGTCAAGTCCCATAACTCCCGCCACCTTTAAAGCCAAGGAGGAAAAGCCATGTGGAAGAGCAAGTCTTTGTCGGTCTTCTTGAGTCTCATGGCCGTCGTGGGGTGCCTGTCCGCCGCGTGGGCGGCAGACACGATCAAAATCGGGTTCAACATCCCGCTCACCGGCGACATCCCCAAGGTGGGGGAAGGATCCAAGTACGCGGCCGAAATCCTCTTGGCGGAAGTGAACGCGGCCGGCGGCATCAAAGTCGGGGACAAAACATACAAACTGCAATTCATTTACGAGGATAACGAATCCAAGGCAGAATCGGCCACCGCCGCCGCGCTGAAACTCATCACTCAAGACCAGGTTCTGGCCGTCATCGGCCCTCAGGCCAGCAAGCAGGCCATCCCCGCCGGGGAAGTGTGCAACTCCTATAAGACGCCCATGATCTCCCCCTGGTCCACGAACCCTCAGACGACCAAAGACCGACCGTATGTGTTCCGGGCCTGCTTCCTGGATCCGTTCCAGGGTCCCGTGGCCGCCAAATTCGCCACGGAAGAGTTCCAAGCCAAAAAGGCGGCCGTCCTCTATGACATCGCCAGCGACTATCCCAAAGGACTGGCCGAGTATTTCAAGGAAGCCTTTGAAAAGATTCACGGCCCCGGCTCGGTGGTGGCCTTTGAAACCTTCACCACCAAGGATCGGGATTTCAGCGCCCAGTTGACCAACATCATCAAATCGGGCGCCGACGTCCTCTTCACGCCCCAATACTACGACGAAGTGCCCTTGATCGTGAAGCAGGCCCACCAACTTGGATGGAAAAAACCCATCATGGGCAGCGACAGCTGGGGTTCGGCGGAACTCATGAAGCTGTGCGGTGACGACTGCAAGGGCCTCTTCTTCACCACCCACTACGCCGCGGCGGGAGCCAAAGGGGCGACCAAGGAATTCATCGACAAGTACAACGCCAAGTACGGGTACGTGCCCGATGACGTGGCGGCCCTCACGTGGGACGCCATTCGGCTGCTCCTCCAGGCCATCCAGAACACGGGCGGGCTCACCGGCAACCTGGAAAAGGACCGGGAAAACGTGAAGAACGCCTTGGCCCAAATCAAAGACTTTGACGGCATCACCGGCAAGATGACCTTCACGCCCGAAGGCGATCCCATCAAGTGCGCCGTCGTCGTGAAGATCAGCGATAAGGGCGAGTTCGAATTCTACAAGTCCGTGTGCCCGTAATGGGGACATCGAGAGAACGCTCCTGAACACCACGGGATCGGTCCGGCTCCGGCTTACGGAGAGTCGGCCCCTGCGTGGGAACGCCGAATCCGAGCGGGACGGGCACGGAATGCCGTGCCCCTCGCCGCGGCCTCCCCAGGCGTCCGGGACCGGTCACGTTAAGGAAACGGAATTCTCGTGGACACGCTTCTTCAAAACATCCTCAACGCGCTGCAGTGGGGCAGCTTTTACGCTCTCATCGCCCTGGGCTACACTCTGGTCTACGGCGTTCTGCTCCTCATCAATTTCGCCCATGGCGACATTTTCATGGTTGGGGCCTACATCGGCTTTTTCGTCGCCCACTTCCTGCTCGGCACCTATGCCATCAAGCTCCCCACGGCACTTTCGCCGCCTCTGATCTTTGTCTTGACCATTCTCGCCACCATGGCGCTCACGGCCCTCGTCGGCGTCACCTTGGAACGGGTGGCGTACCGCCCGCTGCGCCGCCGGGGAGCCCCACGCCTTTATGTGGTCATCACGGCCCTCATGTGCGGCCTCCTTCTGGAAAACGGCAACCTGGCCCTTCTGGGCGCCAGCCGCCGCAGCTTCCCGACGCTCATTCCCCCCACGGTCTACAACCTGGGCGGTGTGCTGGTCACCAATGTGAAAATCCTCGTCATCATCGCGACGATCGTGGTGTTTTTCTTCCTGGAAACCGTGGTGCGCAAAACCAAACTGGGCATGGCCATGCGGGCCATCTCCTACGATCGCATGGCGGTGCCCCTGATGGGCATCCCCGTCGACCGCGTCATCGTCTTCACCTTCGTCCTGGGTTCTTCCATGGCCGCTTTGGGCGGGGTCCTTTTCGCCTCGGCCTATCCGGTCCTGGAACCCTACATGGGCGCGCTCATCGGCTGGAAGGCCTTCATCGCGGCGGTCATCGGCGGAATCGGCGAAATCCGTGGAGCCTTTGTCGGCGGCTTCCTTTTGGGTTTTGTGGAGATTTTCGTCGCCGCTTTCTTTCCTTCCACGCTGCGCGACCTGATCGCCTTCAGCATCCTTTTGGTCTTCTTGAGCTTCCGCCCCACGGGCTTCTTCGGGGTCGCCCGGGCCACCAAGATCTAGCGGCAGGACAAGAGCATGCGACGTCATCTCGGACTGTGGCTTTACCTCGCGTTTTCCCTTGTGGTCCTGGCCATCTGCCATTACCAGGCCCTCACCGCCTACGCTCAGCTCGTTCTCATGTTCATCGGCATCAACATCATCCTTTCCAGCTCCCTGAACCTCATCAACGGATACATGGGGGAATTTTCGTGCGGCCACGCCGGTTTCATGGCCGTCGGAGCGTACGTATCGTCCATTTTGAACGTGTGGCTCTTCACCTCCCACAAGGTGTTCGGCCCACCCGTTTTGTCCCCGTCGAGCGCCGTCTATCTCTTTCCGGTGACGCTCCTTGCCGGGGCGTGCGCCGCCGCACTGGCCGGCCTCCTTGTGGCTTTTCCGTCTTTTCGCACCCGCGGGGACTACCTGGCCATCATCACCCTGGCCGTCAATTACATCGTCAAGAGTTCCGTGGAAAACATCCAGGTTATCGGCGGGGCGCGCGGGTTCATGGGGATGCGCAAGGTCATCGAAGAAATGGAGGCGGTGTGGCGCATTCCGTGGATCATGTTGTGGATTCTGGTCTTTACCGGCCTGACCGTATGGGTGCTGCACCGGTTCGTGTCATCGTCCTACGGCAAGGGCATCGTGGCCATTCGAGACGACGAAATCGCCGCGGAAATCATGGGTGTGGACACGCGCCGCATGAAGGTGGCCGCCTTTATGCTCTCATCGGGCATGGCGGGTCTTGCGGGCGGCCTTTTCGCCCACATTCTCGGCTACATCAACCCCGGAACCTTCACCATCATGAAATCGACGGAAGTCATGGTCATGGTTTACTTAGGCGGCATGGGATCCTTGAGTGGTTCCGTATTGAGCGCCGTGGTGTTCACGCTCATCCTGGAAGTCCTGCGACCGCTGCAGGTGATCAAGTGGGTTGTCATTCCCCTGCTGCTCATCCTGCTCATGCTGCTGCGGCCTGAGGGCATTATGGGCAATCGGGAACTGACCGACGTGTTTCCGGGGCTGCGCCGGTGGTTTTCGGCGCCTAAGGGGACGTAGATGGCCCTGCTGGAAATTCGCAAACTCACCCACTACTTCGGCGGTCTTCGGGCCGTGGCCAATTTCAACCTGCGGCTGGAAGGCGGAGAACTCCTAGGCTTGATCGGACCCAACGGCGCCGGAAAGACCACCGTGTTCAATCTCGTCTGCGGGTTCTACAAGCCCACGGAAGGAGAAATCCTCTTCCAGGAAAAAGACATCGCGGGGCTTCGCCCCCATGCCGTGACGGCCATGGGCGTCGCCCGAACCTTTCAAAACATCCGCCTGTGGAACACGCTGACCGTTTTCGACAATCTGTGCATCGCCCAGCATTTTCGGCTGGGATACGGTCTGGCCGACGTGATCCTTCGGACCGGCCGCTTCACCACCCGGGAACGGCACGTGCGTCGCACCGCGGAAGAACTCTTGGAAATCATGGGGCTTCGCCACTACGCCGGCGAACACCCGGGCAACCTCCCCTATGGGATGCAGCGCCGATTGGAAATCGCCCGTGCTCTGGCCACCCAGCCCAAGCTGCTCCTGCTGGATGAGCCGGCCGCCGGCATGAATCCCGGCGAAATCGACCAACTGGTGGAAACCATCCGCTGGATTCGGGAATCTTTCGCCTTGACGGTGTGGCTCATCGAACACCACATGAGGGTGGTGATGAGTGTGTGCGAACGGGTGCAGGTGCTGGATTTCGGAGAAACCATCGCCGACGGCCCGCCCGAGGCCATCAAGCGGGACCCGCGTGTGATTCAGGCCTATCTCGGGAGTGAAGAACTGAGCCATGCTTGAAGTAACGGACCTGCACGTGCGCTACGGAAGCATCGAAGCCCTCCACGGCATCTCCTTTACCGTGCGGGAGGGGGAAATGGTGGCTTTGCTCGGGGCCAACGGTGCAGGAAAAACCACGACCCTGTGCAGCATCATGCGCTTGCCGCCTCCCGATGGGCCTGTCGTGACGAAAGGAAGCCTGCGCTTTCGCGGCATCGACCTTCTCAATGTGCCGCCCCACGACGTGGTGGCCACATACGGCATCGGCCTGGTTCCGGAAGGCCGCCACATCTTCGGGAACCTCACCGTGATGGAAAACCTTTCCATCGCCACCTACGCTCGAAAGGACACGGCGGCCATCAAGAAGGACTTGGATCGGGTCTTCGCCCTGTTTCCCCGGCTGGCGGATCGAAAAACCCAAAGGGCGGACACCCTGAGCGGGGGGGAGCAGCAGATGCTCGCCATGGGCCGGGCCTTCATGAGCGGCGTGCGATGGATCCTTTTGGACGAGCCGTCCATGGGCCTGTCGCCTTTGCTCATGCAGGAACTGTTCCGGGTCCTTAAGGAACTGAACGAAACGGGCACCACCATCCTCGTTGTGGAACAAAACGCCCATCTGGCCCTGCGCTACGCCCATCGGGCATATGTGCTGGAAACGGGGCGGATCGTCATGGAGGGACCGGCCCGGGAACTGGCCCAGGACCCCGAAATCAAGAAAGCCTATCTCGGATGACCCAGGAGAAGGGCCTATGAAAATCCTCATCTGCGACGGCATGCACGCCTCGGGTTTGGCCATCCTGCGCGCCGACCCGGACATCACCGTGGTGGCCCCGGATCAACCCAGCCTCGAAGAAATCCGGGACCTTTTGCCCGACTGCGACGCCATGGTGGTGCGAAGCCGCACCAAGGTCACCGAAAGCCTTCTGGACCACGCCCCGCGACTCAAAGTCGTCGGCCGGGCCGGCACCGGCGTGGACAATATCGATGTGGCGGCGGCAAGCGCTCGAGGCATCCTGGTGATGAACACGCCCGGAGCCAACGCCATGGCGGCCGCCGAACACACTATGGCGCTCATGCTCGCCCTGGCCCGCCATGTGCCCCAGGCGACCCAGTCCATGCGCGAAGGCCGCTGGGACAAGAAGCGGTTCATGGGGACGGAACTCTACCAGCAGACGCTGGGCATCATCGGGCTGGGCAAGATCGGCACCATCGTGGCCGACCGGGCTCTGGGCTTCAAAATGAACGTCCTGGCCCACGACCCGCACATCACGCCGGAAACCGCGGCCATCCTGGGATGCGAATGGGTGGAGCTGGACGACCTGTGGCGCCGGTCCGACTTCATCACGCTCCATACGCCTCTGACGCCCGAGACTCGAAACCTCATCAACCGGGAAACCCTCGCCAAGATGAAGCGGGGGGTTCGGATCATCAACTGCGCCCGAGGCGGCCTCATCGATGAAGAAGCCCTCTATGACGCGATCGTCTCCGGGCATGTGGCCGGAGCGGCTCTGGACGTTTTCGCCAAGGAACCGCCCGAAGGAAACCCGCTCCTTTCCCTGCCCAACGTCATCTTCACGCCGCACCTGGGAGCCTCCAGCTACCAGGCCCAGGAAAACGTCTCCAAGGCCATCGCCGTCCAGATCCTGGACTACCTCAAGAGGGGCATCATCCGCAACGCGGTGAATTTCCCCTCCATCAGCGCCCGCGAATACGACCGGATCCGCCCCTACATGATCCTCGCCGAACGGCTCGGACACCTCCACGGTCAGCTGTGCACGCCCATCGAACGGGTCGAGATCGAATACAGCGGCCCGGAACTCGAGGAACTGCCCCTGGATCCCCTCACCCAAAGCATCGCCAAGGGACTTTTGGATCCCGTCTTGGCGGAAAAGGTCAACCTGGTCAACGCCCCCATGCTGCTCAGGGAGCGCAAAATCCAGCTCACCGCCACGCGGACGTCCGAAGCCCGCGGCTATACGGGCCTCATTCGGGTCACCGTGGAAAGCAAAGGGCAGAAACGATCGGCGACGGGAGCCGTTTTCCCTGGAAACGAAATCCGCCTCATCCGGCTGAATACGTATAGGCTTGAAGCGGAACTGGAAGGCATCAACCTCATCGTGCAAAACAAGGACATCCCAGGGGTCATCGGCTTCATTGGAACAACGCTGGGGAACTTCCAGGTCAATATCGCCAACATGCACCTGAGCCGCACTCCGGAACGGGACAAGGCCATCGCCATCATCCGCATCGACAGCGAAGCGCCCGAAGAGGCCTTGAACGCGCTACGCGCCAATGCAAACATCCTTTCTGTGGAACAGGTGCGGCTTTAAAGGGCCAAAAAAGAACCTGCCCGGCCGGAGGGGGGAGCCGGGCAGGCCAAGGAGGGGTTAGGAGAAGGCGACATCGCGTCAGCCTACCTGGGCAAATGATAACGATGCCCTGAACGGAATTCAACCCCCCGCGCCCATATGTTTTGTGACATGTGCGTGGCAGAAGCCGAAAGAGGGGGGTTTTTCGGGGCGACCTCGGGCCCCGGGGTTTCAGAGATCCACACGGTGGACCCAGCCGAAGGGATCGTCCTTTTCGCCGTACTGGATGCCGGTAATTTCATCGTAAAAACGTCGCGACCATTCCCCCACGCCGCCGTCGGCCACCTTGTACGTCCTATCCCGGAAGCAGACTTCGCCCACAGGGGAAATGACGGCCGCCGTGCCCGTGCCGAACATTTCTTTCATGGCTCGGGAGGCGATGGCGTCGATCACTTCGTCGATGGTGATGGGCCGTTCGTGCACCGTCAGGCCCCAGTGCTTGGCCAGATGGATGACCGAATCGCGGGTGACGCCGGGCAGGATGGATCCGGTCAAAGGCGGGGTGACCAGCTCGTCCTGAATGAGGAAGAAAATGTTCATGGTGCCCACTTCTTCCACATAGCGCCGCTCCACGGCATCCAGCCACAGCACCTGGGTGTAGCCTTTCTTCTTGGCCACTTCCTGAGCGTACAGGCTCGCCGCATAGTTGGCCATGGTCTTGGCTTCCCCGACCCCGCCACGGACAGCCCGCACATACTCGTCGGTGACGTAGATCTTTACCGGGTTGAACCCTTCCGGATAATAAGCCCCCACGGGCCCCGTGATCACATAATGGGTGTATTCCGCCGCCGGGCGGACCCCCAAGTGGGGTTCGGAAGCGATCATGGTCGGGCGGATATAAAGAGACGCCCCTTTGCTGCGCGGCACCCAGTCCGCATCGAGGCGCACCAGGGTTTCGATGGCCTGAAGATGAAAGCGGGCGTCCACTTCCGGCATGCACATGCGCCGTGCGGACCGATTGAAACGGTTCATGTTTTCCAACGGGCGAAACAGGTGAATGCGTCCGTCGGGGCATCGATACGCCTTGAGCCCCTCGAAGATGCCCTGACCGTAGTGCAGCACCATGGCTGCGGGATCCAAGGACAGCGGCCCGTAAGGGACAATCCGTGCGTTCCCCCAGCCGTCACCCGTCTTGTAATCCATAACGAACATGTGATCGGTAAAGACTTTGCCGAAAACCAGCCCCGCATCCGCCGGCCGCGCTTTTCTCTGCCCCGGCGCCACAGCATGAATGGCGATCTCCATGGAATTCCTCCCCCACGTTGCCCGAAAAACCGCCGCCGCAAAGCCCCGAGCCCCACGCCCGGAGCCCGACCCCATTAGTGCGTCAGGATCTTGCTCAAAAACAACCGAGTCCGCTCGTTCTGCGGGTTGGAAAAGAACTCTGCCGGAGGCGCACTTTCGATAAGGCGCCCTTCGTCCATGAACACCACGCGGTGGGCCACCTCTCGGGCGAACCCCATTTCATGGGTGACCACGACCATGGTCATCCCTTCTTTGGCCAGATTCTTCATGACATCCAAAACTTCGTTGATCATCTCCGGGTCCAGGGCCGATGTGGGCTCATCGAAGAGCATGATCTTGGGCCGCATGGCCAAGCCGCGGGCGATGGCCACCCGCTGCTGCTGCCCCCCGGAAAGTTGGGCCGGATAGTGGTGCGCCTTTTCACGGATGCCCACCTTATCCAAAATTTCCAGGGCGATGTCCTCGGCTTCCCGCCGGGACATCTTGCGCACCTTCATGGGCGCCAGGGTGATGTTTTCCAGGGCCGTCATATGCGGGTACAGGTTGAATTGCTGGAAAACGAAGCCGATTTCCGCCCGAAGCTTGGTGATGTCCGTTTTGGGATCGCTCAGATCCATGCCGTCCACCACGATGGTGCCCTTCTGGATGGGTTCCAGCTTGTTGATGCACCGAATCATGGTGCTTTTCCCGGACCCGCTCGGCCCGCACACGACCACCACTTCCCCGGAATCCACCGTAAAATCGATATCCTTAAGGACGTGCAAAGGGCCGAACCACTTGTTCACGCCTCGAAAAAGAATCATGGGCATTCCCGGTGCCACCGCTGAAGCCGCCTCTTTCATGCTCCGCACACCCGCCTTTTTTCATTCTCCCTTTTCGCTCACCATACGCCACCGGCGGCCGCTCTGCAAGAATCGAAAAACCCGCACCGCCGAAAACCGAAGGCTCCTTCCGTGGATGATCGAAATTACCTATTTGACACATGGGCCGATGCGGTCGTAAGAGCCAACCGCCACAACGGATTCGAGCGCGTTGATGCGGACTTCGATTTTCGGGGGCAACGGCGCTGGGCGCCCCGCGGGCTGCAAACCCGTCGGCCCGGTCTCATCAACCGGGAGGAGGTTCGATTCCCCTTGCCCCCTCCAGTCGGGAGCACCGCCATGTCCATGGTTCACGGGTTCGAACCCAGGATCATTCTCTTCTGCTGTCAATGGTGTTCTTACACGGCGGCGGATCTTGCCGGCGCCATGCGGTTGTCCTATCCGCCGAACATTTACATCGTTCGCGTGCCCTGCACGGGACGCGTCGATGTCGTGCATCTTCTCAGGCCGCTGGAAGAAGGCGCGGACGGCGTCTATGTCTCCGGCTGCCTTCCGGGGGAATGCCATTATGTTTCCGGAAACCTCAAGGCCGCCAAGCGGGTCGCCCGGGTCCAAAGGCTTTTGGAAGAACTCGGCGTCGAACCCGAACGCGTCGGCATGGTGTACAACTCCGCATCCATGGGACCGCAGTTCGCTCAGTGCTGTCGTGACCTGACCGATCGCATCCGGGCTTTGGGTCCCATGTATCCCTCTGTGTCCGAACCAGAAACCCTCGTAGCAAAGGAAGCCGTCTCTCGATGAGGTCCCTTTCATCCGCCGGCGGCCTTCCATGGGCGGGGCGCGACATCGACTCTTTGAAAAGCGGCGCGTGATGGCCGATGTGATCTCCCTCAACCACTTCAAGAGCCGCAGGCTGGCCCACCGGGCTTTCCGGTTGTGGCGCCGGTTCTTTCCCGGAGAAGGATTATGGAATGAAGGCACCGCCTGGAAGGACCTTCCTGGAGCGGTGCTCCTCGCCTTCGCCTCGGAAAGCGACCAAGCCCAAACGGCTCTTTACGACTTCATTATGGTCTGTCAGGGATTGGGAAACAGCGAAGCCTTCGAATCCCAGGACTTGGACACCCTGTGCCGCCTTCTCAACGGCTATTTTTACCTCATCGACCAAGCCCGGTTCGAGGTCATGGCCCGTTTAGGCTGGGTGGAGCGACCCGCTGCTGCGGCAAAGCCGCTCCTCGAGGCGGCATGCGACCCGACCATTTACGACACCGCGGCGCTCGCCGAAACGCCGGCTCCACGCCCGGCCCATCCCGAATACGAAGAGGACCGCTTGGGGATTGGAATGGAGCGACCCGTGCTTGTCCGCAAAGCGGTTCCGGAAGCAATCCGCCGCTTTCGTGAAGCGTTGGTCCCCGAAACCGCGGGATGAGTCACGGAAAGGACGATCATGAGTTCCTCGGGTCTTATCGGCATCGCCGGCCATGTGGATCACGGCAAAACCTCTTTGGTCAAGGCCCTCACCGGCTGGGACACGGACCGATTGGAAGAAGAAAAACGCCGGGGTTTGACCATCGAACCCGGTGTAGCTGTTCTCGTCCTTCCCGACGGCCGCCGCATCGCCTTAATGGACGTTCCGGGACACAAGGATTTCCGAAAGAACACTATTCGGGGGTTGAGCACCGTGCGGGCGGCGGTCCTCGTCGTCGCCGCCGATGACGGCGTCATGCCTCAGACGCTGGATCACCTGGAAATCCTGCGGTTCATGGGCGCCACAACCGGTTTTGTCGTCCTCAGCAAAGCGGACCTGGTGGACCAAGAAACGCTGGAACTGGCGGCCATGGAAGTTCGGGATCTGGTGCGCCACACTTTCCTCTACGGGTGCCCGATTGTGCCCTTTTCCGCCGTGGACGGCCGCGGGCTTCACGCCGTGCTCCATGAAATCCAGCGCCTGGCGGATGCGGTCCACACAGAAATGGTGCATCCTGTGTTTCGCTTATGGGTCGATCGCGTGATCCAGGCGGCGGGCTTCGGCACCGTGGTTTCCGGCACGGTCCTTTCGGGATCCCTGGCCGAAGGCGATCCGGTGGAACTCCTTCCGGCCCGCCAGGTCGTCACGGCACGGTTTCTGGAAGTGCACCACGAACGGGTCCCGCGCATTGAGGCGGGTATGCGCGCGGGAATCAACCTGCGGGGGGTGTCCGCCGAGGCGGTGGATCACGGCATGGCGCTCATGACGCCCGGATACGCCGCGCCGGCTTTTTACCTCAATGCCCAGCTGCACATGTCCCGATACGCCACCCGCCCCCTTGCCAACAGGACCCGGGTGAAGATCCACGTGGGAACGGGCTGCCATAACGCCATGGTCGTTCTCATGGACCGCGACGCCTTGGTTCCGGGAGAATCCGCCCTGGTGCAATACCGGCTGGAAAAACCCGTGGCGGCCTTGGCTCGGGACCCTTTCGTCATGTGCTCCGTGGACCTGGAAGCCGTGCTGGGCGGAGGGATCGTTTTGGAGGTTTCCACCCAGAAATATCGAGAGCGCAAGGCGCCCAAGGTCATCCCCTTTCTGCAGTGCCTCATGCGGGAAGACGTCCCCGGGGCCGTGGACGCCCTGTTTGAAAGGACGGGCCATCGCGCCGTGAGCCTCGCCGAGATCACGCGCGCGACAGGCTTGCCGTGCGGGGCCGTCGCGGACCATGTGGAACGCGCCTGCCGAAACGGACGCTATGTTCAAATCGCCGGGCACCTGCTCATCCCCAAAGCTTCCTACAGCCATCTGCGTCGCGAAGTTTTTCGAGCTCTTTCGGAAATCCTTGCGGAAAATCCTCTGAAAACCGCAGTAACGTCCCAGGAAATTCGACACCGGGTCGATGCCTCCATGGATGAGGCCGTGGCCGAGCACATCCTGGAAGATTTGGAAGGGCGCGGGACGGTCACCCGAGATCCCGGCGGGTATCGCCTGCCCGATCGGGTCACGGTCCTGCCGCGGCGCCAACAGGAAATCGTCCAAAGGATTTTGGATTACGCGAAAAAATTGGGATGGCGGACCTTCGCCGTCGGCACCTTCTGCGACGATCACGGCGAACGTTATCCCCGGCCGGAGGTCCAAAAACTCGTGGATTACCTGACGGCTCAAAAAACCCTGGTGCGCCTGCGGGACGGTCGGTACATGACCCGAGAAGCCCTGGAGGAGGTCAAGGAAAAGGTTCGGGAAAAGATTCTTCGAGACGGCGCCGTGACCGTCGGCGACTGCGGGGAGCTCTTCGGGTTCGGCCGCACCCGAGGCCTCAGCATCCTGGATTACCTGGATTCCATCGGCATGACCGTGCGCGTGGGCGATCGGCGCATCCTTTCGGAACAGTATGCCAGAACGTTCTGGAACGGCCGCCGCGCCGACCCGACGTCGTCATAGGGGTTTTCCGCTGCCGGGATTTAGGGGTTGTCGTTCCATTCGAAACTTTGCACGACACAGATGCCGGCCTGTCGGGCCTTTTCCAACACCTTGGGTTTGGCAAAGTGCGTCACGAGAATGGGCACCAGTTCGTCCCCGTAGACCGAGCCCACCTTTTCCACCTTATCCAACAAGCTCTTCAACTTGGACGCATCGTCCAATCTGAGGACCGATTCCCCGACGAGAATCACCGGTTTGCCGTCCTTTTCGGCTCTCGCGAAGAAATTGATCTCTTCGTCGGCCACATCCGCCCGCACAATGCGCTCCCTCACGCGAATGCCGTGCACCGAAGCCAAGTACGCCGGAAGCTTTCGATAGGCTTCGTTTTCCAAGGCGTAGGCCATGCTTTTGGAGAGCCCGCCCAGCTGTTCCCGCGTCCCTTTGAGGCCGCGGGCCAAGGAGGCCACCTCTTTTTCCGTCCGCGTTTGTGCTTCGGCCAGTTCTTCCACCTTGCCCGCGAGAGCATCCAGCCGCACTTCCGTGCGCCTTTGCGCCTCCGCCAGCTCCCCCACCTTGCCTGTAAGAGCATCCAGACGAATTTCGGTGCGTTTTTGCGCCTCCGCCAGTTCTTCCAGACGAACTTCCGTGCGTTTTTGCGCTTCGGCCAGTTCTTCCAGCCGCACTTCCGTGCGCCTTTGCGCCTCCGCCAGCTCTTCCACCTTGCCTGTAAGAGCATCCAGACGAATTTCGGTGCGCTTTTGCGCCTCCGCCAGTTCTCCAAGACGCACTTCCGTGCGCTTTTGCGCCTCGGCCAGTTCTTCCAGACGGACTTCGGTCCGCTTTTGCGCTTCCGCCAGATCCTCCACCTTGCTGGTCAGAACGCTCAGTTGTTTGTCGGTCTTCAGTTGAGCATCGGCCAGTTCACGGACGACCGCCTTGAGCTCGACAAACTCTTTTTTGGACACCGATTCCTCTCGGTTACGCTCGACCTCTTCAAAGAGGCTGAGCAAGACTTCGCGAAGGTCCGGCGTTACGGTTTGCAGTTTTCTGTATAAAGAAACGCTCATGCCCATGGGATTGACCTCTTGATGCGATGCGACGTCACCATCGCGGCCATGCGGCGGCGGAGCCGGCTGCGATGCCGCTTTGAGATGCCATATTACTCGACGGAAAGGGTTCCGACAAGGTGCCGTTCCATGACGCCCGAGCCGGCGTTCAAGGCCTTTGCCCACTCACACGTTGTCTTCGCCCCACGCTGTTGCCCGGACCCGCAGCGCGGCACTCCGGGTCTAATCTCTCGCCCGGTCCACGGTGAACACGGCACCCGCAAAGGCCGCCGCCCCCAGAGCAGCCAAAAGAACATAAGCGAAAGGATCCGGCGTGCGCCCCAAGGCGGCATCGCGCATAGCCGATGCAGCGTGGGTGATGGGGAGAAACTGGAGCATTTGCTGAGCCCACGAAGGCAAATGGGCCAGCGGGAAGAAAGTGCCGCCCAGGAAGGCCATGGGCGTGATGATGAAATTGTTCATGAAGGCTTGGTCCGCATGGGATTTCACCAGCATGGCCAGAGCCACCGCCAAACCCGAAAAGACCAGGCTGTTCAAAACGAACGCGCCCCAAAAATACGCGTTGTAGGTCAAGACCACGCCGAACGACGCACCCAACCCGATGATGACCAGCCCGGCCAGCACGGCTCGGCTCACCCCCGCAAGCACCTCCCCCAGCACGTACTCCACGTGGCTCATGGGCGCCGCCTGAAACTCTTCGAAAATGTGCCAGTAGAACCGAGCGATATTGATCTCGCTGCCGATGGCGAAGGCCTGGGTCATGCTCGTCATGGCCGCCAGGCCCGGAATGAGAAAATCCAGATAATCGACCCCCTGGACGATCACATTTCGGCCCATGCCGTAGCCGAAGGCGATAAGATAGAGGAGCGGGGCGACGGACCAGGAAAAGAGCTGGCGGAAGAAACGCCGGCGTAGGATGAGCATCTCTCGAAGATAAACCGCGAGCCACGCCCGACTCATGCCACTTTCTTTCCCGTGTACGTCAAAAACACATCTTCCAGGTTGACGCGACGCAGGGTGTAGCCGTCACGGTGCTCTTCCGCATATCGGCGGGCCGATTCCCTGTCGGGGAAATAGCGGGTGACCATGTCGTTTTCCCGGTACACATCGATGGCCCATTGGCCTAAACCGTCCATGAGACGCCGCGGCGTATCCAGCGCCACGATCCTGCCCTCATCGATGAAGGCCACCCGATCGGCCAGGAACTCCGCCTCCTCGATGTAGTGCGTGGTGAGAAACACTGTCACGCCGTCTTGCTGAATCTTCTTAATCAGGCTCCAGATGCGCCGCCGAATGGCCGGATCCAGTCCCACGGTGGGTTCGTCGAGGAACAAGACGCCGGGCCGATGCAGCAAAGCCCGGGCGATCATGAGCCGCCGTTTCATGCCGCCGGAAAGGCGCTTGACCAGGCTCGTGCGCCTTTCTTCCAACCCCACGTAGCCCAGCAGGTCGTCGATGCGGCTTCGAATGTCTGAAGCGGCCATGCGATGGAGTCTCCCGTGGATGATGAGGTTTTCCTCCACGGTCAGTTCCGCGTCCAGATTGATGTGCTGCGGCACCAGGCCCTGGTGCCGTTTCGCCTTGAGCGGTTCCTTTTCCACATCGTGGCCTCCAATCAACGCCCGACCGCCGCTCGGGCGCGTCAATCCCGTCAGGATGCGGATGGTGGTCGTCTTGCCGGCGCCGTTGGGCCCCAGGTAGGCGAAAAGCTCCCCGGAGGCCACGCGCAGACTCACCCCTTTGAGCGCTTCCAGCGCTTTGTAGTGCTTTCTGAGTTCCACAAGGTCGATCATCGAACGCCCTCAGTGGAGAGGATTTTCCCGAGATAACGTCCGCCGTATACAACGTCTTCGCTCAAGAATCCACAAGAGCGACTGGAGAGAAGTCCTCTGATGAAAGGGGGCCGGCTATGAGGCGCTACGGGAGGGCGGCTCTTTTTCGAGGGCGGGCCCATGGAAAAGCGCCTGAGCCAGGGCGCGAATGCGCTCGGCCATGGCCAGTTTTTCCAGCCACCGATGAGGAATCCCCGACTCGCCGTAGTAAGCCCCGGCGATCTGGCCGCAGACCGCCGCGGTGGTATCGGCATCGTCGCCGAGGTTGGCGGCCATCAGCACGGCCGCTTCGAAACTTTCCGTCCGAGCGAAACAATAAAGGGCGGCTTCCAGGGACTCGACCACGTAACCCGAGCCCCGGATTTGGTCCACGGGTTTTTCCAGGAAATCGCCCCGAGCAATGGCAGCGATCTTTTCCGACCGGATGGCCAAGGGGGGACCCGTAATCCGGTCCAAATCGGTCCGCAAGAGATTTTCTTTTTTTTCGCCGTTGAGTGCCCGAACCAGGAGATCCGCCAGGAGCCGGCACGCCTCCACGCATTCGAGGGCTCCGTGGGTCGTTTTGGCGCTTTCCCCCGCGTAAAAGACGGCTTTTTCCCATTGGGGGTAATAATAGAGCGGCACGGGAGCGAGGCGCATGATGCACCCGTTTCCCGCCGTATTGGGGTTCGTTGAGCCGGAAAAGGGCTCTCCGCTTTGCCGGAACCGAAGAAGAGCCCCGAGCACGGTGTTGCCGATGTCGAAGCACGAACCGGTGGCGCTCCAAGAGCCTTCTTCATACCAGCGCCAGTAGCGCTCCATTTGGTCCCTTGGGTCAAATCCCGCACACACCACGAGGCTTTCCGCAAGGCACAATGCCATGGAGGTATCGTCCGTCCACTGCCCGGGCTTCAGGGCGAAAGGCCCGCCCCCGACCATATCCCGCACGGGGGCAAACGTCCCCCTCGGGTAAAACTCCACCGTTGTCCCCACGGCATCCCCACACGCCAATCCCAGCAAACACCCAAAGAAGCGATCTTCAACAGGTTTTTCCACTTTGACCTCCCATGGCCCTCTGTCGGCCGGATGGAATTTTCCCTTCACCGGGCCTCCAGCCATTGTCGCCGGGGAAAAATGTAGGTTGGGGTAAGCGCAGCGCACCCCAACTTGTCTCGAAAAGAGCTCCGAGGAATCCGATTTTACCACGAACCGAGAAATGACGAAGTCCTCAGGAACAGCCCCTCGTGACGAAAAGATGTTTCGGCCGCATCACGACGCGGCGTTCTGAACAGCCGGGATCTTGTTCCGGTTGATCCCTCCCCGCCGATTCGATAAGCTTCGCCCACGAACCCCGAGGCACGAAAGGCGGCACGCTGTGGAATCCCTTAAAATTCTGGCCCATGATGTGGACAAGGAAACCCGGGATCGCATCCTTTCCGAGGCAGAAGGGTATCTGTCCGAGCGTTCGGAGATTGTTTTTGCCTATGCTCACGGGTCCTTTATGCAGGAGTCGTTTTTCAGGGATTTGGATATCGCGGTCTTTGTGGATCATCGCGGGAGCCAAGCGCGAACCTTCTACGAAATTGATCTTCAAGAAGAGCTCAAGAAAAGACTTCAGGTGCCCTTTCCCGTGGACGTGAAAACCCTGAATGCAGCGCCGTTGTTTTTTCAATTCAAGGCGATTCGAGGGCGGCTGCTCGTCGATCGAGTCCCCGCCGTCCGAGTGGATTTCTGCGTTCGGGTCATGAGCCGATATTTCGACATTCGTCCCTTTCTCCTCCACTACATGAAAGAGGCCTTCTGCGATGACACTGGATCTCGAGCGTATCCAAACCAAACTTGAAGACATATCCAAGGCTTTAGCCCGACTGAAGAGATTCCAAAACACCCCCAAGGAGGCTTTCCTCTCCGACGAAGACAGCCAGGATATCGCCCGTTCCCGCTTATTGACCGCAATGGAGGCCGCTCTGAATATCTGTTACCACGTGACCGCGCAGCTGCTGAAGAGGGTTCCTGAAGACTATGCGGACTGTTTTCGACTTCTTGGCGAGGAAAACCTTATCGAGAAAGACCTCGCCCGAAAGCTATCCCAGATGGCCCGTTTCAGAAACAGGCTGGTCCACCTCTATTGGGATATCGACTACGGGGAAGTCTACGAGATCATTCAACATCATCTCAGAGACCTCGAAGAGTTTTCCTTCCAGGTGGCCCAGTGGACAGCGCGCCGGTGATTGGCCTCATTACGGGGTTTTCAAGGCCTTGAGGAGGTAGCGGCCGGGAGCGTCTTCCAAGTGCTTCACGTGGAGGCCCGCCTCCGCGATGAGGCGGGCCATGGCGGCATCGTCGGGCAGAACGTCCCGGCGCACGTCTTCATGGCCGGCGTGGTGCCGGGCCAGTTCGTCACGGCTCAAAAGATGGGCGATGACGAGGCAGCCTTCGGGCTTGAGCGCGCGAGCCATTTCGGCCAAGGCCTTGGGGCGATCGTCGAAATGGGGAAAGGCGGCGAAGCAAATCACCCGGTCAAAGGTACCGCTTCGACATGGAAGAGCATGCACATCCGCGCGGACCACCGCAGTGCGCGGCGGCACGCATTTTTTCAAGGCCTCCACAGTCATGGCCCAAGCCAGGTCGAAGGCAAGAACCCGACCTTCGGAGCCCACCAGGCGTCGGAGGTATGGGATGAGAATTCCCGGTCCTGTTCCCACGTCCAAGACCGTTTCACCGCGGGAAACCTCGAACGCCGGAAGGAGCGCCTCCAGGCGCTCCCGCACGTCCGGCGGATAGCAGGTCTTCTCCCACGAAGGGGCGCGCACTTCGAAAAAATCCACCTTTCCCGCCATGTGGTGGCCTTCCCTCTTCATGGTCCAGCTTCCGGCACTACCGATCAAAACATCAGCTTGGCGCCCACCATGACGTTGGTACCAGGCATGGGATAGCCCGGAAGATATTCATAGTCTTCATCCAGGATATTTTCCACGGCCACGTAGATCGTTCCGTCGGCCTTCCCGAGCGGCACCGGAAGGCGGTAACTCAGCTTGCCGTTCACGAGGAGGTACGAGTCCACCTTCTGGGTGTTCATGACACCCGCGCGCCGAGCCTGTTCCCGAACCGTCATGGAATCCACGTGTTCGGCGTCCACACTCAGGGTCCATCGGTCGAGAAAACGCCAGTTGACCCCGGCACTCAACGTCCACTCGGGGGTGTAGGGCAGGTCTTCCGGGTCCGCGTCCAAAACGGTCGCCCCCAGGAACAACGCCAGCCGATCCGTGGGATACACGGTCGCCGTCGCTTCCACGCCCTTCAGCGTATAGTCTTCCACATTGTCGTAGATGGGCGGGAATGGAGGCGGCGGCACCACCACGTAGCGATCGGATCCCTCGTCTCGAAACGCCGTGACATCCACCGTGAGCCGGCGCCCCCAGCGATGTCGCACGCCCACCTCAAAGTGGTCCAGCACCTCAGGGTCCAGGTCTTTCCATGTTTCTTTCAGGGCCGGAATGACTTTTTGCGAAAAAACGACCACATCCAGCCCCGGGTACAACACCCCGCGAGCGTATCCGGCGTGGATTTCCGTGTCTTTGTAGCCGACGATCAACCCCGCGTGGGGCGCCCATTGGGCGTCGAAGTCCGTGTGGTCCTCATAGCGGATTCCTGCCGAAGGGGTGACATGAAATCCCCGGACATCGCCGAAGGTGTGACTGAGGGCGGCATAAGGCGAAAGGATGGTAAAATCATGGCCCTCCCAGACGTCCTTTTTGCCGTCGGTAAAATAGGCCACATAATCCCCTTCCGTGCGGTCCCAATCCAGTCCCGTGACGAGTTCGCCGCCCGACCACAAGGAGAAGCGTTCCCTCGCCTTGAGCCCGTAGAAGAGGAAATCGTTAAAAAGATCCTGCCGAACGCCGGCCGTGGATGTGGGCTGGTCCAACCAGTCGCCTTCCCCCCCGCTGCGATACACTTTGATCGATCCGGCGGCCTTTTCGTATTCGTTGGTCAAGGTGGCCGAAAGAAGCCACAGGCGCGTTTCGTAGCGGCCTTGCCGCTGGCTCACGGGAGCCCCCTTGACGCCGGGATCGTCGGCGTAGTTGTCGTTCCACAAGGTAAAGGCATAGGCTTTCCAGTTGGGATCGAGATCCCAGCCCACGCGGGCATAGGCGTTCCCCAAAGCGCCATCGGCGTTATCGCGGTGGCCGTCCGAACGCCGATAGGCCCCTCCGAGATAATAATTCAGCGGGCCGAACCGTCCCCCGTGTTCCCCTCGACCAACAACGGTTTCATAACTCCCGTAGGCTCCTTCCAGCCGCGTTTCATAGCCTTCCTTGGGCGCCGCCTTGGGCACGAGGTTCACCGCAGCAAAGGCGTTGCCGAATAGATGCGGCTGCGGGCTTTTGTAGACTTCCACGGCTTGGGCCGGATCGATGGGCAACAGATCCAGCAGGGGATGGTTCCAGATGCTCATGTAGACGGGCACGCCGTCCACAAAGGTTTTGATTTCCGCTCCGGGACGGCTCGATCCCAACCCGCGGATGAACACGGCCCCTCCCGTAGCCCCGCCGAAGGACCCCACGGGATTGTATCGGGAAATGGTCACCCCGGGGGTGCGTCGAAGAGCGGTCTGCAGGTCCTGGGCGTTCAGGTCTTCCATCTGCTCTTGACTCACCACGGTCTTCTGCATGGCGAAGGCGTCTCCCTGGTTTCCTTCAATGATCGGTGACGCCACCACATGAACCGGTTCCAGAACGGCTCGGGGCGTTTCACCTTCCACGGCGTAACTGCTGGGCAGCGCAAGAAACAGGGCCAAAATCCCCACGGCGAAAAACACATGACTTCGATGGGCGTCCTGAAACATGGCGGATGACTCCTTTCTCAGGCCGAGGGCTCGTCCTGGCGACTTGGAACGCTTTCGGCGCAGCCGCGGCAGATGAGCCCCGACGGTCCGGAAACCATCTTGCTCGGCATGGTGGGTTCGCCGCACCGCGGGCACGGTGCGGACGGTTCCATGCGCGCCCTTTCCGGCACCGGGCCCTCCACAAAGGTCGCCTGAAAAAGATGTTCGGGGTCGGCCTCGAGGATTTCCCGGGTGCGTTGGGCATGGAGTTCCTGAAAACGCGCTCTTTCAGCCGCATCGGCCTGGCCGCTCATAACCTTTTTCAGAAGTTGGGCGTGTTCCGAACTTTGGGCGAGGATGTCTCCCTTAAGGGACACCCGAACGCCGCGGCCCGAGCGGCGGCTGAAAAGCGTGAGGGCGATTTTGCCGTAGTCTTTGTGGAAGAAATTGCCTTTTCCGAAGGTGCATCCGGTGAGAACCTGGACGGCATCCACGAAACAGGCGTCGTTTTCCACCACCGCCACCAGTTCTTCGTCGTCGGCGCGGTTGTCTTCCCGAAGCGTGGCCATAGCCAGCCGGGTCGCCGCATAGCCCAGGGCCAGTCCCGGACACACATGTCCATGAAAAGCCGCGCACTTCCGCCACATGGCCTCGCCGTGCCCTGAAACGATCTCGTTTTCCATAGTGTCTTTCCCTCCCATGCAGAAAGATGGCGGTTTTGTCCCGAGGCTCGGCCTAGAATTCCAGGGTGGCTGAAAGGATGGCCGTAAACGGCGCTCCGGCATAGTAACTGGCCGCCCCGCCACGACTGTCGTCGGAGACGTTGATGAGCGATACATACCGCTTGTTGAAAACGTTATAGATATCGAGGGACAGGTTCAGCGTATTGTTGAAGAAGACGTTTTTCCATTTGTAGCGGGCGCCGAAATCCACCACAGTGAAGGAATCGATTTTTTCATTGTGTTGGATGTCGCCATAGCGCTTCCCCGAAAAACGCACGGAGGGAATGAGTTCCAAGTCCTTGTAGCTGTATAGGAGACCCGCCCTCACCATGTATTTCGGTGTATCCACCACCTGTTCACCTTCCACGTCAAAGGTCTTTCCTTGGTAGGTGATGTCGTCGTCGTATTCCAGCACGGTGAAGGTCGGGTTGAGGAAAAGGGTCAGGTTTTTCATGAGAAAGACGTTGGTTTCCACGTCCAGGCCGTACCCCTCGGCTTTGCCGATGTTTTGCTGGTAGCTCAGGTTCACGCGCGGATCGTAGACCGTGGTCAGCAAGTTTTTGTGCTTAGCGTAAAAGAGCGTGGGGGCCAGTTCGAACCACTGGGTGTTCCACCGGAAACCCAGGTCCACGTTGTCGGAGCGTTCGATGTCGTAGCCTTCAAAGAGGTCGTTCAGCGTGAGCCCAGCGGCCTGGAATGTCTTGCGGTTGGTGTTGTAGAGGCTGACTAAGGGCAGGTAGGAATACGGCCGAATGAAATTCTTGCCGTAGCTCGCGTACACGGAAAGATCGTCGAGGAGGCGGTAGCCCAGGCCCACCGTGGGCAGCCAAATTTCATAGGTCCGGGCCTCCCGGTTCAAGTCCGGGGCGGGCACGGGGGTGTAGCTGGGAGGCGGCGTCGTGTAGCCTTCGCTATCGGAATCTTCAAACCGGAAGGACTTCATCCCTGCCTGCCAGTCAAAAGGGCCGTGGGATCCGGACACCTTGAGGTACGGGCTGTGAATGTAGGTCGTCCCCGTGGTGGCGGCCACCCCCACGCCCTTGTAGACGAGGTTCATCCCCGAAATGCCGTAGTTCTTCTGTGTAATGTTCATGTCCGATTCTTCATACAGATAGCCCAGCGTGGCGGCGAAGGGCGCCATAGACCCCCGCGCTTCGGCGATGATCCCCGTGCGGTCGATGTCCCGGTAGCGTTTCTGAATCAAGCCGCCCTGGGCTGCGGTGCCCTGATAAATTTCCGTGTCTTCGTCCGCGTAGTAAGGTTTCAGGACGAACTGGAAATGCTCCCAGGGCTTGAAGGTCAGCAGGGCGAAGACGTCGCTGTTGTTGTAAGACCCCTTGTTGTAGTTGTAGTAATGGATGTCTTGTGCGGGAACGCCCGTCCGCGATTTGTTGTAGTCTTTGTTGTAAGTATCCGAAAGATCCCGCGTTTGCTGGTAGGTGAGCGGCTTGTACAAGTTCTGGTCCAGGTCGTTCACGTTCACCCACAACTTGGCGTCCAGCCAATCGCCGACGGCCTGCTGGACCATGACATTGGCGTTGTTTCGAGGCCCCACTTTTCCGGGACCTTTCCATTTGTCCACTTCGGTGTAGGAATAGGAAGCGCTGAGCTTGGTCCCCAAAGGTTCGATGGTCCCGGAATCCACCCGGCCTACCGTGCGGGTGTAACTGTGAGACCCCACGCTCTGACCGAGGCTCACACCGAAATCCTCCTTCGGCCATTTGGGCTGAAGCCACAGAGCGCCCCCGCGGGATCCCACGCCGGTGCCTAGATCGCCCGGCACCGCGCCTTTGTACACCGACACCGATTCCACATTGATCATGTCGTAGATGTAATCGCGAGGGCCGATGGGGTTGCCGCCGTAGTTGGGAATGCCTTCTACGGTGAGCGCCCCCAGGTAGCCGCGCACCCCGCGGACGCGAATGGCCTGCTGCTCGGCGGCCAACCCAAATGGGTCTGCGCTTTCCACCTGAATACCGGGAAGAATGCGCAAGGTTTCGTACACGCTGGTGGACGCCCGAGGGCCTTGGGCTTCGATGCCTTTTTTGGTCACCGCCGTCCCCGTATAAACCGTTTCATCCGCCTGCCGCGTCGGGGTAAGAATCTTTTCGGCCTCAACGACGATGTCTTCCACCTTCTTTTCAGCCGCCGCTTTCTCTTCGCCCAAGGCGGAAAATGGGGCGAAAAGCACTGTGGATAGGAAAAGAACTGCGGGAAGACTCTTCAGTACCCCGAGCCCCGAAAGCGGTCCCCTGCCGTCACCCATGGGCGGCGTTGTGGTTGTGCCGTGCCTTGTTTTCATGGAACCCTCCTCCGCGTTGATTGTGGATGTCTCTTGCCATGCTCCGCTTCCGTTGCAGCTTTTGGGGGTTCCATGTCCCCGCATTGGTTTGACCGCGTGCCTTCCGAAAACCCTCGTTCACCGGATTCCCAATTCCACGGCCCCTCCCAGAGGCCCGTACAAGGCTTCCATCTCTGCGTAAACCGATCGCCCCACAAAGGCGGTGTAAATCTCGTCGGCTTTTCGGCGCAGGTTCACATCGGCATACCTTTCGGGGTAGAGCACGGTGCCGACGGCGACCGTATCCACAAGGGCGGACTCCACGTTGGTGGCATAGGCGTTGAACGGAAACAGCCGATAAATACGCCGCTTTTGATAGGCCTTGAGCCGGGTATAGAATTCGGGGTGTTTTCGCGCGTCCTCTTCCACCAGACGCAGCCCGCCGCCGTCGATGAAAATGACGTCCGGGTCAAGGGCCAGGAGCTGCTCCCGGTCTAAAAACAAATGGCTGCCGAGGCGGCTTTTGACGGACGCCGCCGCATGGGAGACGTGGTTCCACAGAAAGGGCACATAATGGAGCTCCGTGCTTTCGATCCCATAGGCGCCTTTGTAGCCGATGCCGCCCACATAGGCCCGCGGCTTTTGGGATTCGGGAATGTCCGCGCTGCGCCGCCGAATATCCTCACGAAGCCCTTCCACAAAACGGTGCAAGAATTCCACCCGTTCTTCGCGCCCCAGTACCGTGCCGGCCACGCGCAAGGATTCGAGGATTTCGTCATCGAACGAGGCGAACCGACCGTAACTCAAAACCACGACCGGAATCCCCGACAGGCGCTGCACCTCGTCGGCCAAGGCCTTGTCCATGTAGGTGACGAAAAGCACATCGGGCTTGACGGCCAAAACCGGTTCCAAATCGGGTTTGGCGTTGATGCTCGTCGGACCGCCGGGGCCGATGAGGGGGAGATCGGCCAGGGACGGGTGCGCCATGCCATAGGGACGGCCGGCCGCCCCGGTCTTTTCGATGCCTTCCACACCCACCACCAGGTCCTGTGCCTGAAGGTAGACGATCAGGCGAAGGGTCCCCGGCGCCAGGCACACGATGCGGCGCGGCGGACTCTGAAAGGCCACGGTCCGCCCCGCCATGTCGGTGACCGCACAATCCGCCGCGGCGATGGAAGTCCAAAAAAGAAACACAAGAGCGGTCGTAAAGCCTTTGTGGAGCTTTTTCATGCGGCATCCTTTCCCGGCCTGTCCACCCTTGTCTCTTCCGGTCGGCCGGCTCGGTTTTCCACTCTTATTCCCGTCAGCGAGGCACCACCACGAGGGTCTTTCCGATGCGGCCCAAATCCACTTCCACCCCGTAGATGCGCCGCACCATCTCCGCCGTGACCTCATCGGGCGTTGCGGCGGTTTCAATGCGACCGCCCCGCAAAAACAACAGTCGATGGCAAAACCGCAAAGCCATGTTCAGGTCGTGGATGGCCGCCACCACGGCCAGGGATTCCCGCCGGCTGATGTGCTGCACCAGCTGCATGACATCCATCTGGTTCTTCAGATCCAGGTGGTTCGTGGGTTCATCCAAAAGCAGCACCTTCGGTTTCTGCGCCAGGGCTTTGGCCAGGAGGACCTTTTGGGCTTCGCCGCCGCTCAGGGTGGAAAAGCGCCGGTGCGCCAAACCCGAAAGATCCATGGTTTCCAGAATTTTTTCCACGGCCACGGTATCTTCTCGAGTCGGCCCCCAGTGCCGGTGGGGAAGCCTGCCCAAAAGGACCACTTCAAAGACGGTGAGATCCGAGTCCCTGCCTTTTTGCGGCACTGACGCCACGGACCGGGCGATCCCTTTGGGTCCCAGGAGGCGCAAGTCCTCGCCGTCCAGGAGGACCGATCCCACACGGGGGGTGAGGATGCCGTTGAGGCACCGAAGCAGTGTGGATTTGCCGGCCCCATTCATGCCGCAGATCGCCACCATCTCCCCGGCGCGAACATCGAAACGGATTCCCTGCAGAATGGGGTGGCTGTTGTATTGGAATTCGATGTCCAAAACGGAAAGAATCATGCGCGTCTCTTCAATAAAAGGGTCAGAAACAGGGGAGCGCCGAGAAAAGAGGTCACCACCCCGACGGGAAACGATCCCGTTCCCAGGATTGTTCGGGAAAAGGTGTCGGCAAGGAGCAAGAGGGCGGCTCCCAAAACCGCCGTCACGGGCACGAGAAACCGATGGTCCGCCCCCACGATTCGCCGGGCCGCGTGCGGGGCGATGAGACCCACAAAGGCGATGACCCCGTGAAAGGCCGTGGCGAGAGCGGACACCAGGGCCGCCAGAACGAGCCCCTGCCAGCGGAGGCTTTCCACGGAAATCCCCAGGTTTTTGGCGGGTTCTTCTCCCATGTCCAAGGCGTTGAGGTGCCAGCGCCACAAAAACCCCACGACCCACAGACACATCACCGAAAGACTCACCCACCCGATCTGGGTCCAATTGGAGCGGCCCACATCGCCGAAACTCCAGGCGACGGCCCTGGCCAATCGAGTTTCGTCGCTGAGCACCTGCAGCAGCACGGTGCCCGCCCCGAAAAGGGACGAGAGGGCGACGCCCGCCAGGATCACCGCTTCGGGCGTCAGGCCTCGAACACGGCCCAGGACCACGATGAGGACGGTGGCCCCAAGGGATCCGGCGAAAGCGGCCGCAGCGGTCCAGAAAGGACCGGCTTGAAAAAGGATGATGACGCAGGAGGCCCCGAAGGCCGCCCCTTGGCTGATTCCCAACGTGGACGGCGATCCCAAGGGGTTGCGCAAAAGGGTCTGAATGAAAAGCCCCGCCAGAGCCAGCCCCGCGCCGACGGAAAGGCTGGCCGCGATGCGAGGCAGCCGCACGTTCCAGACCACCACGGCCCGGGTGTCGTCCACGAGGCGCAAAAGGGACTGCACCACGTGGATGAGTTTGATGGGATAGGTCCCAAAACTCACCGCCACGACGGCCAAAACCGCCGTAGCTCCCGCAAGAAGGAAAAGAAGTTTTTGTTTCTTCTTGGCTCTGCGCCAAAAGGTTTCCGCAAGTCCGTGGCTCATGCCGTGCCTTTCTCGAGCGCTCCGTCGGGTCGCCGAATGGGCAGGGGTGAATGGATCCCTGCGATTTTTCGCGACCTTGAAGGGATGTCTTTGGCCATCTCAAGGCATCGAAAGGGGGCGCGCCCCATGGCCCCACAACACCCCCGGCTAGGGGCACACCCCGCTTTCGGGGCTCCGCCCGGGTTTGAATCCTGCGCCTCTTGGGGGCTACGCCATTGGGGATGTGTACTGTGGGACTTCTTTCCCGAGGCTGCGCCCCGGGCTGGTATCCTTCGCCCCTTCGGGGCTACACCATTGGGAATGTGTACGGGTGGCCCCCATACCCCGGGGCTGCGCCCCGGGCTACCCTCCTGGGCGCATCCGTCGCTAGCGAGAGGGCCAACCACCATCACAGAGCCCCGAAGGGGCGTGGCATTCCAGCCCAGGGCATCGCCCTGGGTTCCACGCACCCCCACAAAAAACCCAAGCCCCGAAGGGGCGAAACACTTCAATCCGTCACTGCCCCCCGGCCCAATCCATGGCGACATCGACCTGCACCCCTTCGGACGGATTGGGGGGCCCCTCGTTCCCGGGGCTTCGCCCCGGGCTTGAATCCTACGCCCCTTCGTGGCTACGCCATTGGGAATGTGTACCGCCGGCCCCCGTACCCCGGGGCTGCGCCCCGGGCTAAGTTCCTTCGCGCCTCCGGCGCTTGGCGGAGGGCCAATCGCCATCTTTGAGCCCCGAAGCACAAAAAAAAGGGCACACGAAGCCGCCGTCCTCTTCCGAGGCACCCGGCGGCCTTCGTGGCCCCATTTTCGTCTGCGGCACACCGCGCTCGAGGACTTCGGTCCCCGGCGCCTCTTACTTCGCTTCGAAAAGGATCTTGTGATCCACCAGGTTCATGGCCTTGATGCGGCCCTTGACCGTTTTTCGGTCGCCAAATATCCCCACGAGGCGCCAGGTATCATCGCCCTCCGGCTCCACAATGTCCACGGATTCCATGATCAACTCTTCCCGACCGTCCGTCAACAAATAGGCATTGGCTTCACACATCGTGAATCACCTCCTTGATTTTCCCTTCCACGGCCGCTTGCACCAAGTGCGGCAGCGGTTCCTTGGCCACACCGACGATTTCCACCTTTTCCTGGCTCAGCGGAATGAGCACCTTGATGCCGGGACACGAGGCCACGGCTTCGGCGATCTTCGGGGTCACTTCCCCCAGCATGCTGTGAGCCCAGGTGATGGCGATGGGCCCGACGATGCAGTCGGCCGTGGACACGGTCCAACAAATGGCGCTTTCGCCCGTCGCGCCGCGGTTGGCTCCGGCCTTGAGCATCTGCGATGTGGCGATGGCGTTGGTCCCCAGGGCGATCACTTCCACCGACTCGCCGAAAGCCCCTTTCAAGGCCTTGATGACGGCGGCGCCGATCCCACCGCCCTGTCCGTCGATGACACATATCCTTTTGGTCGGCATTCCGTAAACTCACTTTCCACAATGCCGAGCGGCCATCGCCGCTCCTGCCATGGGCTCCATGGATTTCCCCCCTTCACCATCCCCACCCCCCGAGTGGAGGTAAAGATCCAGAAAAAAGGGGCAGCATCACGTCAACTCAAAAACCAGGCCGATCTCCACGGCCAGCGGGTGGGCCAGCACATCCCGAGGAAACCCCGGGAAAGGCGCAGCATCTTGGACGGCCTTCACGGCCGCATCGTCCAACAGCGAGGAGGCCGAACTCTTGACCACCTGCAGGGCGGCCACCGTCCCGTCGGGATGGATGACAAAACGCACCGTGACCCGGCCTTCCACCTGGCGCCGTCTCGCCACATAAGGATAGTGCTTGAAACGGTCGATGCGCTGGCGCACCTGGGCAAGGAAGAGTTTGACGGCATCATCCGTGCCGTTCACCGTCGGCGAAGCCGGCTTTCCCTGAGGAATCCCGAAAGTCTCCGGCCGAGGCGCTCCGGCCTCTTCCGGCAAAGGGTCCGTTTCCGCCGCGGAAGGGGCCGGGGCCTCCTTGAGCGGGGCCGGCGCCGCCCTGGGTTTTTTCGGTTTCTGGGGGAGCTCGACACGCTGCAGCGGCTTCGGCTGCGGAACCGCTTCTGAACGTTTCGGCTCCTCCTTCGGCTGGGGCTTCACATCGGGCATGGCGAGCGCCGGCGCCGGCGCCAGGGGTCGGGTCTCTTCGCCCTTGGGCGGTTCCTCCCGAACTTTTCCCGCCACGGGGGGCAGGAGGTCCAGTTCGATCACCTGAAGCGGCTTTCTCTCGAACCACCGCGGACTTCCCGCAAGAAGCACCCCATGGATCAGAATGGAAAGAAGCACAAACGACCAAAACAAACGATCCGATCGATCCGAAGAAAGCTGCTGTCCCCCCGAAAGCACCACCGCCGTCGGCGCCGCGGGGGCGCACGGCGTGTCTTTCCCCGGTTCGGCTTTTCGGGAAAGTGAAAGCGCGCTTTTCATGGCGACGGCCTCTCCGTGGCCAGCCGCAGCCGGGCTGCGCCGGCCGCTTTGATCGTGTCCATCACCTGCACCACGCGATCCAGCACCAGAGTCCTGTCGGCCTTGAGCACCACGGCCGTTTCCGGATCCGCTTCCAGGCGTTGTTTCACGACGTCCCGCAGTTCGTCCAGATTGAGGAGCCGGGCCCCCAGGTACACGTCCCCTTCAGGGCTCACCGTGACGACGAGTTCCCGATCTTCCTGCGCAACCGCCGAAACCGCCTGAGGCAGTTGAACGCGGATCCCTTCTTCGGCCAGAAAGTTCGTCGTCAGAAGAAAATAGATCAACAGCAAAAAGACGATATCGATGAGGGACGTGAGCGGCGTCTGGACGCCGTAACGCGGTCTTTTTCGACGATGAACCAGCATGCCCCGCTATCCTTCGCACGCCATGGATTTGCTCTTGAAAAAGCGCACCACCCCGTCCTGAAGTCGGGCTTCGTAACGATCCACCTGGGCCGTGAGGTAACTGTGGGCGACCATGACGGGCAACGCCACACTCAACCCCAGGGCGGTGGTCAGCATGGCTTCCCAGATTCCTCCGGCCAAAATGGAAGCATCCACCTTGCCGCCCAATTCCTGAATGGCCATGAAGGCTTTGATCATGCCCATAACGGTGCCCAAGAGCCCGAGCAGCGGTGCGATATTGCCGATGGTCGCCAACGCCTGTAAGTACCGAGAAAGGGCCCGCACTTCTTCTTCAATGGCGTGGACGAGAACCGTTTCCAGCGTTTCCCGGTCCGCCGAGGCCACTTCCAACCCCTGGGCCAAAACCCGCCCCATGGGGGAGCGGCTCTTGAGGGCCGCTTCCAGAGCCGCTTCCATTTTGCCTTCCCGAACCAGAGCGGATACCCGATCCGCCACATGACGGCCGCGCCGCCGAAGGACCGCGAAACGCACCGCGCGCTCCAAAAAGATGGCCAAGGCCAACACCGAACACAACAGAATGGGGATGACCAAAACCCCGCCTTTCGCGAGAAACCCCACCACCGGAAACCCTCCATCCACGCCCCGGTTCGGATCCCTTTTCAACCGGCCCGAACTCGGCACATTTTCCGATCACAAATCAAAAGGCCACGAGCCATCACTTCGTGCAGCGGAAGCGACGACCTTCGTGGCCTTTTTCTTCCCAAAAGTTCATCTTCTCGGAAAGGCACCTTCGCGGTGCCGTTGTCGAGCCTTCATTATAGAAGAGCGGATCTCTTGTCAATCCATTCTCGTTCATCGGTTTTCCTTCGCGGTCCCTTCCTTCTGAAGATACCGCTTGGGCACGGGCGTCACCCGCGGAAAGCAGCCCAAAGGGCTTTTGTCCACGAGCACGACGCATCCGTAGGTTTCTTCCAGGGTCTGAAACGTGAAGACCTCTTCCGGCGGGCCCTGGCACACGGCACGGCCGTGCTTGAGCAAAAGCACCCGGTCTCCGTACATGGCCGCCAGGTTGATGTCGTGGGACACCATGACCACGGTGAGCCCCCGTTCGTGGCGCAGGTCTTCCAGAAGATCCATGAGGCGGACCTGGTGAGCGGGATCCAAAGCCGCCGTCGGTTCGTCCAAGACCAGAAGACGCGGTTCTCGGCATAAGGCCTGAGCGAGAAAGACCCGTTGCCGTTCCCCGCCGCTCAACGCCGTCACGGGACGATCTTTCAGGTGAGCTACATCGGTGCGTGCCATAGCCTCCAGAGCCTTGTCCACATCGTTTCGGTCTTCCATGTGAAGCAGTCCCACGTGGGGGTGGCGCCCCATGAGGACCACTTCCAGGGCGGAGAAAGGGAAATCCAAGGGCACGGTCTGAGGCAGATAGGCCACGAGCCGGGAGCGTTCTTTGCGACGGTAGGCCGAAACCGGGCGTCCCAAGAGTTCGGCCCGTCCCGATTGGGGCCGTTCCAAGCCGCAGAGGATTTTCAGCAGGGTGCTTTTTCCCGATCCGTTGGGCCCCGCCACGACGAAAAACTCGCCTTCGCCCACGACCATGGAAACGCCGTCGAGAGCCCGAATGGGGCCGTAGGAAAAAACGATTTGTTCCAGAGAGACCATGGTCTTCATCGAGTCGAGCGACGCAAAAGCAGGATGAACAAGGGTGCCCCGACCAAGGCGGTGATGACCCCGGCGGGCATTTCGCCATGTCTGGGAAGCCAGCGGGCTAGGGCGTCGCAGCCGATGAGGTAGGCGCCGCCGCCGAAAAGGCACGCCGGAACCAGCACCCGATGGTCCGGCCCGAAAAGGAGACGCAGCCCGTGCGGCACCGCCAGCCCGACGAACCCCAAAAGCCCCGTGGCGCAGACGGCGGCACTGACCATGAGACTCGTCACCCCCAACAGGAACACGCGCGTCCACAGGACGGACACGCCGAGACTTTCGGCCGCATCGCGCCCCATGAGCATGACGTTCATGGGCCGGGCCATGGCGAAGACCACGGCGGCCCCCACACCGAGGACGCCTCCCAACCGAGCCGCCACGGTCGGGTCGGCACGGGACAGATCGCCCATGAGCCAGAAGAGCATGCTGTGGAGGCGCGCATCCTGAGTCGTGGAAATGAAAAAGAGGATCAGGGCACCGCAAAACGCATTGACCATGACCCCCGAAAGCAGCAAGGCATCGCGGCGGAATCCGGCACGTCCCGAGGCGAGGACGAGGACCGTCGCCAAGGACAGGACGCTCCCGAAAAACGCCGCCGCTCCCACACCGGGGAAACGCGACAAGCCCAAGAGGATGCCGGCGATGGCTCCGACGGCCGCCCCGCCCGAGGTGCCGAGGATATAAGGTTCGGCCAGAGGATTGCGCAAAAGCGCCTGAAAAACCAGGCCGCCCAGGGCCAGGACGGCTCCCGTTTCCATGGCCACCAAGACCCTCGGCCATCGCAGCTGCCACAAGATGGTGGAAAGTGTCGGGTCGGGAAGTTCGAGACCCCAAAGGGATCGAAAAAGGGCCGAAAAATCCGTCCCCGAAGAGCCCACGGCCAGGCCGAAGACCATGGCGACGGCCAAGCCCAGGGCCGAGGCGCCGGTAACGGCAATAAGGCGCGCCGGCGTAACGGGTCGAAGTTCGGCCACCGGGACCGTGTGGTGATCAAAAGCCGCCATGAAACCGCTCCGGATGAAGGATCCGCGCCAGCAGCTCCAATCCGTCCGCAAGGCGCGGCCCGGGACGGTCGAAAAGATCGGACGGCACGAGATGGATGCGCTCGAACGCCACGGCGGGAATGCCCCGCCAGCGCATCCACTCGGCCCGCACCGTTTCGAAGACTTGTTCCCGTTCCATGGACGAGACGACAATGACGTCCGGTCGAAGGGCCAGAACCTGTTCCACGCTGAAGCGCGGATAGGGTTCGGGCCCCGCCGCCACATTCACACCGCCGGCCCGATGGATGAGCTCCTGAGCGAAGGTTTCCGTCCCGACGGAGACAATGGGGGTCACCCCGATTTGAAAAAACACCCGCGGCCGCCTCTCCACGCCGCGAAGCCGCCGATCGACCTCTTCCAGGCGCCGCTCCATGCGGTCCCTCACTTTTCGGGCTTCTTCCTGAGCCTGCAGCACATCGCCCAGGGCCGTGAGCGTTTCCATGACCTCTTGGAGATTCTTCGGGTTCACGGCATAAACGGCAATGCCCAGCCGTTCCAGCTTTTCCACCACTTCCCGAGGGTTGCCGTCTTTGACGGCAAGGCAGAGGTCGGGAGTGAGGGCGACGATCTTTTCCACATCCGGCTGCACATAGGAGCCCACCTTGGGAAGGTCCTGCACCTGAGGGGGAAAGTTGCTGTAGCGACTGACCCCGACCACCCGATGCCCCGCCCCGAGGGCAAAAACCATTTCCGTGAGGCTCGGCGCCAGCGTGATCACCCTTCGAGGCTCCTCGGGGATGCGGACCGTTCGGCCCACGGGATCCGTCACCGTGCGGGTCTGGGCCGAAACGGCCGCCGCCGCGGAAAAGACGACCCAGACCACCCAGAGGACGGCGGGCACGGCGCAACGGAGGCGCCTGTGCGTCATCGTGCCGGCGGCTTTAAGCGCCCTCACCCCACAACCCTTTCAACCTTAAAATTTCACCGCGGCCCCGAGCATGACCGCCGCCCCGGGTGTGGAAAACCCGAACACGTTTTCGTAATCCGCATCCAAAATGTTCGTCCCTTTCAGGAAAATTTCCATGCCTTTCAAGGAGGCCGTCGTCGGCAGCGTGTAGGAAAGGGACGCATCGAGCACGACATAATCGTCGAGTTCCACGCGCTTCGGCGCCGTCCAATCCCTGTAGTCCGCATCGTCTCGCGAGCCCACGTAATGGCCCGTAAGGCGGGCGCGGAGGCGCTTCCAGCGGGAATCCACCCATGCCGACGCGGCAAATTTCGGTCGCCTCAAAAGCTTTCGCCCTTCCGCAAAAGCGATGGAATCCAGCCCGCCATCGTCGGTCACTTCCGAATCCAGAACGGTCATGCTGCCCCCGGCCGAGAGGTTTTCCATGAGGCGCCCGTCGATCCCCAGTTCCACACCTCGGGTCTCCGCCGCCTGAATGTTTTCAAAGTTGGGCGTCCTTTCAGGCGGCGCGGGAAAGGGGGTGGGGACATAGGCGATGAGGTCCTTGAACCGATTCTCGAAATAGGTCACCGACACGCGAGCCCGTGACCCCACCCGCTGGCTCACCCCGACTTCCCAGGACGTGGCTTTTTCCGGGTCCAAGTCCGGATTGCCCAACGTCCAAGAATCGTTCGCATAGTTTTCATAGAACGTGGGTTCCTTGATCCCCTTGGCCGCCGCACATCGCAGCGTCGTTCCCGTTTCCCGAACATCGAAAGCGACGGCCCCTCGAGGTGTCACTTCGGTGCCGAAGGCGCTGTTGTCTTCCACGCGAAAGCCTCCCACAAGATGGAGGCGTTCAAAGAGCGTGAGCTGTTCTTGAACGTAGAAGGCGTCATTGGAACGATCGGCGCTGAGGGATGTGGTTTCGAAGTAAACCGTATCCTGCGTGTAGTCTTCCTGGTCGCGTTCGTAGCCCACGGTCAAGACGGAGGCCACCTTCGGCGAAAACGTCCACGAAAGATTGGCATGGTAGTCCAGCGTGGTCCGCGCCTCGTTGTATCGCCCGAAGGATGCGGCATAATCGGCGGGTTCGTTGTACGGATCCACGTTGCGACGCCGATTTTCATGATAGCCCACGCTGAACACGTTTTCCCACCAGGGCGTGCTCTGGACACGGGCGGACAGACCCACCAGGGCATCTTGTTCCTTTTGTGTCTGGTCGGGATCCAAGGGGGAATACTTGTCCCCGGCGCTTTCGGTGGGATATTCATAACGGCTGTCCGTCAGGCGGCTGGTGAGACTCACTTCCCATGTATCTTTCGGGTAAAAGTCGAAACGCGTGCTGAAAGTATTGTTCCAATAATCATTGTTGACTTTGAGGATGCCGCCGTCGTCGATGCGGCCGTAAGCGGCGGAATACCCGAAGCGGTCCGTCCCGCCCGACACCCGCACCTTTTGTTCCCCCAGATAGCGGTCGCGATCCGAACGTAGCCCGTGGGCCGTGGACATCTCGACGGTGGCGGGGCCGGAGCCGGATTTCGTAAAGATCTGCACCACGGCGCCGATGGCGTCGGATCCATAAAGGGCGCTCTGGGGGCCTCGGACGATTTCGATGCGTTCGATGTTGTCCGTGGAAAGATTTTGCCAATAGAAATCGCCGCCGCCCAGGTTCACCTGAACGCCGTCGATGAGCACCAGGGTGTAGTTTGGCTCGCCGCCTCGGGGAAACACCACCGTCTGAGAGCCGGGGGCACCGAACCGCAGGGTCTCAAAGCCGCCCACATCGCGGAGCAATTCCGCCACGTCGGAAGCCCGCCGTGCCCGAATCTCTTCTTCCGTGATCACCGTGGACGACACGCCGAGCCTCTGGGCGGGAACGGCCGTGCGCGTCGCTGTCACAACCACATCGCCCGCACTCCACACCGGAGCCTCCGCAGCGCCGGCCCCAACCGACCAGGCCCAGCACGCGAGGACTACCGCTCCCCCGACAATCCACCGCGTCCCCCTTCGATCCATGGCTTTCCTCCTTTCGAGCGGAATCCTTCAGATCATGTGGGGGCCCGCAACCACATGTTTCCCAATAAAAAACCCGGGTTCCTTAAGAACCCGGGATCTCCCTTTTTCATCCGGCGGTTTCTTGCGGTCCCGCACCCCCTTCCCCGAGGGCACGGCCGAACTTCCCTATCGCAGGCAGGTCTTCTGACTCTCGGATCATCCTACCGGCTGCGCCTTCCCACCTCCAGGTGAAGGCAGTGGCTGTGGAGCAGCTTTCGTTCCCGATTACAGCGGCGGGCCCGTTCCCGACTTGCACGGGATTCCCTTTTAAGCCTTTCGGCGCCTGCGCATCGTCTTGGTATCAAGAGGGCCTTCGCCTGTCAAGACGGTCTCCACGCCACGCAGGATTGGCACACCATGGGGCCTCTCCCATGGCCTTCGAAGCCGGTCCCGCCCGTCACGTATGGTCTGTCTGTGCCTTTTCGAGACGCCTTGGGCGGGGCTCCTAGGAGCCTGTCCGAAAACGGAAAGGGGTGTCCCCTGGGGGGTGACGGAAAGCTTCCCGAAGGGTGCTTCTTGTGCCGCGTCGGCATCTCCGCGGCGCGGCACAAAAAAGAAAGCTCTGCGCCCTCTGCGTCTCTGTGGTGCATTTTAATGAAAGGCCGTGAAGTCATAACGGCATTTTCGGACACGCTCCTAGGCGTCAAACCGTGTCATTGGACAGGGGGCCCAAAGGTATGTTCGGGGCCGGGAAAGGCCCCCGATTCCACCTCGTCGCGGTAGCGGCATACGGCTTCGTAGAGTCTTCGGCCCAGTTGGTCGTATTGTTTGACGAACCGAGGGACGAACCGGTCGAAAAGCCCTACGAGATCGTGCACCACCAGGACCTGGCCGTCACAGGCGGCGCCGGCGCCGATGCCGATGGTGGGAATGGGAACGGTCTGGGTGATCCGCTGGGCCACGGTCGCCGGAATGGCTTCCAGAACCAGGCTGAAGCAGCCCGCCTGAGCCAGGGCGACGGCATCGTCCACCAGCTTTTTCGCCGCCTCCTCACCCTTCCCCTGCACCTTGAAGCCCCCCAGCATGGCGATGCTCTGCGGGGTCAAGCCCAAGTGGCCCTGCACCGGGATACCGGCCGCCACAATGGCTTCCACCTGTTTGAGCACCGCGGCGCCCCCTTCGAGCTTGACGGCCTGAGCCCGCCCTTCCTTCAGGAAACGGCCGGCGTTTTCCACCGCCTGCTCGACGCTCACCTGGTACGACAGGAAAGGCATGTCGCCGATGACAAGGGCCCGTCGGGTGCCTCGAGCCACCGCCCGCGTGTGGTGGAGCATCTCTTCCATGGTGACCGACAAGGTGTCTTCATGGCCCAGCATGACCATGGCCAGGGAATCGCCCACCAGGATCATGTCCACCCCGGCGCGGTCGACCCACAAGGCCGTGGAATAGTCGTAGGCGGTGAGCATGGTGAGTTTCTTTGCCCCTTTGGCCGCCATGATCCCCGGAACCGTCACTTTCGGCTCCGCCTTGCTCGGTGGGCTGTGCCCCGTGCTATCCGTCGCCATAGCTGAGCTCCCTGATTTTCACCAACTGCGTCAAAGTCCAGTTGACCGGTGCCCCGATGCCGTGCTTTCGAGCCAAACGCACCACAGCCCCGTTGATGGCCTCGATTTCCGTCGGCCGACGCCCCTCCACGTCTTGTCGCATGGACGATCGATTGGATGCGGTGGCTTCGGCCACAGCCAAAACACGCGCCGTCATGTCTTCGGGAAGATCGATCCCTTCGGCCCTGGCGACCGCCACGGCTTCCGTCACGGCCGCTTCACAAAGGCGCCGGGCCGGATCCAGCGCGGCCACCGTGCCGTTGTCGATGCCGCACAGGGCCGTCACGGCATTGATCCCCACGTTGACACAGAGCTTGTGCCACAGAAGATCCCGAATGTCGGGACAATAGGCGGCCTCCAGGCCTGCGGCGGAAAAAAGGTCCAAAAGGTCCGAGATTCCGTCCGGGGACGATCCCGAAGCACTGCCGAAGAACGTGGGGCCCACGCCCCCGTGGCGCACCACACCCGGCGCCGCCTTCGTCGCCCCTTGGGCCGTCACCCCGACGAGGACCCGGTCCTCGCCCACGAGGCGCGAAAGGATTTCGGCGTTTCCCATGCCGTTTTGCAGGCTGAGAAAAAGGGTGCGGGGACCGACGGATTGGGGGGAGACGAGGCGAAGGGCGTGTTCCGTGGCGTAGCTTTTGACCATAACCAACACAAGATCGGCGGGCGGATGCCACGCCACCGGCTCGGAAGAAGCCTCCAGCCGAAAGGTCTTTTCCTCGCCGGTGAGTTCCTTCAGGCGCAGGCCGTGGGTGCGGATGGCCGCCACATGGTGCGCATCCACATCCAACAAAAGAACCGGGGCTCCGGCGGCCGCAAAACGAGCCCCGAAAAGACTCCCCATCGCCCCGGCCCCGACGACCATGATCCGCATCATCGCCGCTTCCCTCCTTCGGAGAAAAAAGCCTTTTACCTTGGTGGACTTCCCCAGGCTGGGGCGTATCCCTTTAAAGAAAAACGCTCCGGCCGTGGCGTCCTTTTGGGGCCAGATTGGCATAGATCCATGGTCGGGGCAAGCGTTCCCGTACCCTCTCGGGAGCCCCTCAAAACGGTGGACTGGAGGTAAACCCTTTGGCGAGTCCGATCATCCAAGAGGGTGTCAAGAGGGCAACCCTTTTCGGGAGGAAAGAGATGAAAAAGATCATGATCCTGGCTTTGCTGCTTTCGGCGGTGATCATGGTGTGGGCCGTTCCCGCGGCACAGGCTCACAAGCCCAAGCCCCATAAAGTGTATCACTACGGTCCGCCGCCGTGCCCGCCACCCGCGGTGGTTCATCACTACTATCCATACGCCGGGTACCGGTATGCGCCGCCTCCGCCGCCGCCTCGACGAGTCGAGGTATACCACCACTACTATCCGTGCTATCCTTACTGCGGGTATTATTCGGCTCCACGAAGGCCTTACGTGGGCGGCTACGTGGGCGATGCCGGATGGTCCCTGATTTTCGAGACGGGCGGCCGCTGGTAGAACGTCTCCCATGGCGGCTCGTCCGCCCATGATGAACCGCGCACGGAAGGCGTTTCTGTGACCCAAAACATGGTGCCGCCGTCTCCCGACGACGCGCCGACACCCCGCGAAACGGCCGAACCCAGGGACAAAGGGAACGGGGCGGATCCGGGCGACGGCGACGAATTCGGCCTCATTCTCAAGGCCCAGGCGGGCGACCCGGGCGCCATCGATGCCCTCATCGCCGCCTACCAGCCCATGGTTTTCGCCGTCGCCTATCCCCTGTGCGGGTTCGATCGCGACGAGGCCATGGATGTGACGCAGGAGACCTTGATCCAGGTTTTTCGAAAGATCGGCCAGTTTGAGGGCCGTTCGTCCCTTGGGGCCTGGATCCGCCGAATCGCCGTCAACACGAGCCTGCTTGCGCTGAAACGAAAGAAGCGACGGCTCCAGTTCATCATCCCGTGGCGCCTTTTTGAAAAGAACGAGGATGACGAACGGCCCTTTGACATGCCCGGGGACGACGGCGCCGGGGGAAACGACCCCCTGGAAGCCCTTTCGGCCAAAGAATTGCGCCGGGATGTGCGCAAGGCCATGGAAGGCCTTTCGGAAAAGCAACGGACCGTTTTCGTCCTCAAGGTTTTCGAAGAAATGACCATCACGGAAATCGCCGACATGACGGGCATGGCCCTCGGCACGGTCAAAACCCATCTTTTCCGCGCCACACGCACGGTGCGGAACCGTCTGACGGCCATGGGCTACGGTTCGGATTCCGGGGGGATGACGCCATGAGCGGATGCAAAGACTTTGAAGAGGCTCTCATCCTGGACGTGTTGGGCGAGCTGGATTCAAAACGGCTGCCCCAGTGGGCGGCTCACGCGGCCGCTTGCCCTGCCTGCCGCGCGGAACGGGAACGCCTGGCTCGAATGATGCACCAGGTAAAAGCCGCCTCCACGCCGGAGCCTCTCAGCCCGAACGAAGCCGCTCACATGACCGCCCGTATTCGATGGGCCCTGAACAACGCCGGCCGAGCCGCCCGGCTCGAACGAAAGACGCCGTTCTGGAAAGGCTTCGGCCCCAAGCCGGCGTGGGCCTTCGGCATCCTGGTGTGCCTCCTTCTCGCCGTAACCGGCGCGCCTTGGAAGGCACCATTCAAGAAGACTCTGGATCCCGACCGGCCGGCAACGGTCCTGACACCGGCGACCCCGGAACCTACCGATCGGGGGAAGAACGAAGCCTCGCCCGCCCCGGCCTCGTCGGCTGCGGACCAGAAACTGGCGGCCGCAACACCGTCGGCGGCCGAGTTCGAAGACGACCTTCCGGAACAAGACCGGGAAGTTCTCGAAAACCTCGACTTTCTGAAGGAGCTCGAAACCATCAGGAAACTCGTTCACGTGGTGGACCAAGACGAAGACGCGCCTGCGCCGTCGGAGGCGTCGGATTCGGCGCAGCAGCCCACGTCGATGGATCCTCGGGATTCGTCCTATGCGTGAAAGCGTCTGCAGAAGGCTGGGGAAGAAATTCATGAAAGCAGCCCCGGTCGTCCTCGCCTTCGCCGGCCTTCTCGGCACGGTCGCGGGCAAGCCGGATTCGGCATGGGCGGCTCCTCTGGCCCAGGAAATCCAGGCAGTGACTGCCGCTCATAAGGCCGACGCTCCGGCGCGCGCGTGGCCCACGCTCTATGCCAAACGGCCCGAAAGTCGGGAAGACGGCTACGCCCCTTTTCCGGGCTCTCGAGATCGTCGCGACGTGCCTCCTCAGTACCAAGAATGGCAATCCATGCCCCCTCCGGAAAGAGACGCTCTGAGGCGCCGCCTGGAGGAATACCGCAAACTTCCTCCCCAAGAACAGGAACTCTACCGACAGCGCTATCGCCAATGGCAGCAGATTCCTCCGGAAGATCGGCGCCGTATCGAATCCGACATTCAAAGGTGGAACGAATTGTCGCCGGACCAGCGGGAAGCCATCCGGCGGCTCTTTAACAGGTAGAGGCGGGCGACGATGAAAGTGTTGCGGGCTTCCCGCATGGAACGATGTATCGGATGTTATTCCTGCGCTCTGGCATGCGCCAGGCTGGTGCACCGGTGCCTTTCCTGGAAGCATTCGGGAATCCGCATCCGCAGCTCGGGAGGGCTGAGCACGGGTTTTGATGCCCAAGTCTGCCTTGCCTGCGATCCAGCCCCCTGTGTGGCGGCGTGTCCTACCGACGCCTTTTCCCAAAGGCCTGGAGGCGGCGTAAAAGTCACGCGAAGCGCCTGCATTCGATGCGGGGCGTGTGCCGAAGCCTGCCCGGTGGAAGCCGTCTGGATGGACCCCGAAACCCACGAACCCATTGTGTGCATCCACTGCGGCCGCTGCACGGCTTTCTGCCCTCATGACTGCCTGGAAATGGTCGCCGTGGACGCAGGAAGAAAGAGCCCCAAGGAGGACCCCCGATGAAGGAGGCCTTTCGCGTCCTCGTCGTGGATTTGGAAACAGGCCGAGCGAAACCCACGGACTTCGGCAGCCCCGAGGAACACCTCGGCGGAAGCGGCCTTGCGGCGGCTCTTTTTGAAGCCTACGGCGATGCGTCGGCTCCTTGGGACGATCCGCGACAGCCGCTGATTTTTGCCGTCGGTCCCCTGACGGGCTATTTCCCGCTCATGAGCAAGGTCGTTCTGGGGTTTAAGTCGCCTTATCATGATCAGTACGCGGAAAGCCACGCCGGGGGGCGCCTGGCTCTGGCGCTGCGATTTTCCGGCTACGATGCCCTGGTGGTGCACGGCGTCGCCTCCAAACCCATTCTGCTCACCCTTGGCTCCCGCGAATGCCGCCTTTGGGATGCCCACTACCTGTGGGGCATGGATACCTTCGCCACGGGCAAATGGGTGCGAAAAATCCACCCCGGCGGCAGCGGTCATCGAAGTATCCTGCGCATCGGGCCGGCGGGGGAAAACCGAATCCCTTGTGCGGCCATCAACGTGGATACCTACCGCCATTTCGGTCGGTTGGGCGGGGGCGCCGCTATGGGCCGAAAGCGGCTCAAAGCCGTCTTGGTGTCGGGGGACACCAGCGCCCCCGTTCCGGCATCCAAAGATTACGCAGCGCTCTACAAGAGCGTGTACCAAGAGGCCGTGGCATCGCCGGTGATGCGCAAGTATCACGACCTGGGCACGCCTGAAAACATTCTACCCCTGAACGCCTTGAAGGCTCTGCCCTGGCGGAACCTGCAGGCCACCCAGGACCCAAGGGCCGAAGCGGTCTCCGGCGAACGCTTCGCCCAGGATCTGCTCCTGCGGCAGACGGCCTGCGCCGGCTGTCCGGTGGGCTGCATCCACATCGGCCTGTTGCGGGAACGTTTCGGCGAAGAGCACGAATACCTGTACCGGCAGGTGTCCTACGACCATGAACCCTTGTTCGCGGCCGGGCCCATGCTGGGCGTCACCGATCCGGGACAGGTGCTGCATCTTTTGGAAACCATGGAACGGTTCGGTCTGGACGCGATCAGCGCGGGCGTATGCCTCGCCTGGGCGACGGAAGCTCTGGAACGCGGATTGATCAGCGAAAAGGACGCCTTGGTGCCGCTCCGCTTCGGGGAAGCGGACGCCTATCGCCAGGCTGTGGAACACCTGGCCCGGGGCACCAACGACTTTTACCGCGCCCTGGGCCACGGCGCCCTTTCGGCGGCATCCCGTTACGGCGGCACCGACTTTGCCTGCGTGCTCGGCCAGGAAATGGCGGGATACGCCACGGGCGAAGTGTTTTTCGTCTCCCAGGCCTACGGCTTTCGTCATTCGCACCTGGACAGCGCCGGCTACAGCTACGACCAGAGTGCCTCCGAAAAGGATGTGGCCAAGGCCCTCGCTTTTCTCCTCGATGAAGAACGCCGCCGAGTGGCGCTCACCTGCATGGTGTCCTGCCTGTTCGCCCGAAAACTCTATCCCGAAGACCGCCTTCAGGAAGCGCTGCACGTGTTAGGCTACACCCAGGCCGCGCAAAACCTCGAAAGTCTATCGGAAAAGGTGCGCTCCGCTCGATGGCGGCTTCGCTTTCGCACGGGTTTTGAACCCGACCGCGTCATGGTGCCCCGGCGGTTTTATGACATCACCACATGGAAGGGCCCCATCGACGCCCCCTTCATGGAAAGCCTCGCCGCCGCCTACCGCGACGCGCTCCGCCGAATCGGCGCCTCCACCCCGTCGGACCCCAACCAGAAGGCCTAAAACCCCCTCTCCCGCCTTGTCCCCCTCTTCGAAAAAGCTAGGGAAGCGGCTCCCCTTCGTAGGCTTCCACGGCGGCGCGGAGCCGCTCGGGGACCGGCACGGGTTGGCGGCCGCCTTTTTCCACCGCCACGGCCACAATGCGACCCGTGCTGATCAAGGTGTCGGTGTCGGCTTTGTAAATGGCAAACTGGAAAGTGAAGCTCGTTCGGCCGATGTGGGTGAGGCGGGCATGGACGTTCAGGACCTCGTCGAACCGGGCGCTTCCCTTGTAGGTGCACTGCGCTTCCACATAGAAAAAGTCGAACCCATCGTCCAGCATGGCATCGTAGCCGTAGCCGATGGCTTTGAGATAGTCCGTGAGGCCCTGATCGAAGTAGATGAGGTAATTGGAAAAGAACACATGCCCTTGCGCGTCGGTATCCGCGTAACGCACTCGAACGGGCGTAAAGAATTTGTATTTTTCACTCATGGACGGCTCCTATCGTCGATGTCTGTGTGAAAACCGAGCCGAAGGGGCTTGAACCGCTGATTTTCATCCTTTCCAGTCCCGCCGGGGGCGAGACGGAGGCTGGTCGCAGTCGCCACGTCGTGCGGACCGGCCGTCTCCTTCAGCAAAATTTCACCACAGGCCGAAACGTCCCAAAAGACGCATGCGCCGGGGAAAAACCAGCCCGAAACGGACATCTAGCATAGGGCGATGCGGGCTGTCGACACCAAGGCCGCATCCCCTGAGGGGGTTTTGACGTTTCCGGATACTGGTTGGTGATCGGCTGCAGCGAGCCTCTTTTGTTGGCGTTTGTTTCGGGTGTTGTTGGAGTGAGCGCAGCGAAGCCCAACGGCCGCAGAAGCCAGTCAATGGGTTCGACGCCCCGCGGCCGCTTATGCTATAAGGCGAATCATTCTCTCCGCGGCGCAGATGAATCTCCCTTCGGCTTCGTGCGGAAAAGGTGCGGTTTCCCCGTTTTTTTTCGCATCCTTTCCGGGGCGTCGGCCCCACAAGGAGGACCAGCCATGGCTTACCCGTTTCGCAACCTCGTGTTTGAAGGCGGCGGCATGAAGGGCATCGCCTATGTGGGCGCCCTTCAGGTGCTGGAAGAAAAAACCATTCTGCCCCAAATTACGCGGGTCGGGGGCACCTCGGCCGGGGCCATCACCGCCGTCATGGTGGGTTTGAACTACAGCCCCACGGAAATCTGGGATGCGGTCAGCTCCATGGACTTCGGCACATTCATGGACGACGATTTCGGCGTCGTGCGGGACATGAACCGGCTCATCCACGAATTCGGCTGGTACAAAGGCAACGCCTTTCGCGCATGGATCGGGGACGTCATCGCTCGAAAGACCGGAAACCCCAACGCCACTTTCCTGCAGGTGCAGCAGCAAAAGAGCGCCAAAGGATTCCGGGACATGTATTTTATGGGCACCAATATTTCCACACACTTTGGCGAGATCTTTTCCCACGAACACACCCCGCGGATGTGTGTGGCGGACGCTGTGCGGATCTCCATGTCCATCCCCCTGTTTTTCACCTGCCGCAGAAGCCCCCGGGGCGACGTCTATGTGGACGGGGGTGTGCTCGACAATTACCCCGTCAAGATCTTCGACCGCATGCGGTATCTGGATCCGGCCGTGGCGGATAGGCACGGCCGCATGACGGACTATTACCGCCGCCACAACACCAGTTTGAAGCGCAGGGGAATCGAGGTGAGCCCTTACGTTTACAACAGGGAAACCTTGGGCTTTCGATTGGATTCGGCCCGCGAAATCGCCGTCTTTCGCGATCAGGCCGAACCCGTGCCGGAAACCGTGGACGATTTCTTTTCCTATTGCTTCAACCTGCTCCAGACCATGCTCAACGCCCAGTCCAACTACCACCTCCACAACGACGACTGGCACCGCACCATCTACATCGACACCCTGGGCGTTAAAACCACGGACTTCAAGATTTCCAAGGCGCGCAAGACCGCCCTGGTTCAGTCGGGCCGCAAAGGCACCGAAGCCTACTTCGCCTGGTACGACGACCCGGCCAGCGATCCGGCCAATCGGGTGGGGTGAATTTTCTTTTGCCACGACCAACGGGTAGGGAAGGGAGGACAACGGCCTGATTTTCCAAAACGCGGAGAGAAAGTTTTGAGGCCGACTTATCAGATGTCCATGCCCAGTTTTTTCATCTTTTTGTAGAGAAACGTGCGGTGAATGCCGAGAATTTTGGCGGCCTGGGCCTTGTTGTTTCCCGCTTGCGCCAAGGCCTGAAGGATGGCATGGCGTTCCGCCGTGGCCAAAAATTCATCCAGAGGCGAACCGGGAGCATAAGAAGGAATGGCGACGGTTTTTCTGATGTATTCGGGCAAGTCCTGAATTTCGACAAAATCCTTGGCCAAGTTGCACGCGATTCTTTCCAGCACATGTTTGAGTTCCCGGGCGTTTCCTGGCCAGTCGTAGCGGCAGAGGGCCTTTTCCGCTTCAGGGCGAAACCGGACCGCCTTGCCCAACGGGCCTTTGAGAACCTTTTGCAGGAAATGGTAGGCCATGGGGACAATATCTTCAGGCCGGTCGCGAAGCGGGGGAATTTCCAACGGGACGACGCTCAACCGATAATAGAGGTCCCGGCGAAACAATCCGCTGCGGACCATCTTGTCCAGATTTTGATTGGTTGCCGCGATGAGCCGAAAATCCGACTCTACGGGAAGGGTGCCGCCCACGCGCTCAAAGGTCTTCGTCTCAAGGACGCGCAGCAGCTTCGGCTGCATCTCCAGGGGCATATCCCCGATTTCGTCCAAGAAAATCGTCCCGCGATGGGCCATTTCAAACTTGCCCGGCTTGCCTTTGGGATGGGCTCCCGTGAAAGCGCCCTTTTCATAACCGAACAGTTCGGATTCCAGAAGTTCTCGAGGAATGCCGGCGCAATTGACGGTGATGAATGGATAGTCCCGTCGGGCGCTGTTCAAATGGATGGCGTGAGCAAACAATTCCTTCCCGGTGCCGGACTCCCCGGTAAGCAAAACCGGCAGATCGTGGCTGGCGGCTAGAAGGGCTTCTTCTTTGAGAGCGCGCATCCTGTTACTGTGGGCGACAATGTCGTCAAAACCGTAACGCGCCCGATGCCATGACGCCAGTTCTCTTTGATAATGCTGGAGTTTCCTTTCAAGGCAGCCGACCTTTTCTGCCAGGTCCACGGCAGTTTGCGCGCTATCGAAAAGGACGAGACCCAGCACGGCGATGATCTTCCCTTCTCGCCGTATGGGAACGCGGTGTACCAGATAGGCCCGATCTTTAAATTGATGAGGGTAATTGATCTCTGAAATGCCTGTCTTGGCGACGATATGAAGCCGGGAATTGGAGACGACCTCGGTGGCATGTTTGCCCAGGGATTCTTCAATGGAAATGTTTAGAAACTGCGCATAGGTCTTATTGATGTAGATCAGGCGCCCATCGGCATCGGACACAATCACGCCGACGCTCATGTGATCCAAAAGGGCCTTATAAAACCCGTCATCAGAAAAAACTTCGGAGGAAGGGCTTTTCACACGGTGCATAACCGCCCTCTGAGGTGTGACAACTCGTCTTCTCTCTAGCACGACGGAGTTCTCCTGTCGAGCCTAAGCCCACGCCGGCTTACTTCATCCGTACCGCCGAAGGGTCATCTCGTGGAAACGCCTTGGACGCGGCTTCCCATCACCGGCAACGATCTCCCCCCGCGCTCGCCGCATGCGTCCACTTTTTTAGGCGATCCTTCGCAGTGTCGTCACACAATTGGTCGCCGCAGAGCCCCCCACATTGAAAACCATCCCGATTTCGGGGTTTCCTTGGAGTCGATGCATGCCAATGGGTTCCCCAACCAGCTGTTTGAAGACCAGCGCATGCATGGAGACACCGGTCGCCCCCACGGGGTGTCCTTTGGCTTTCAACCCTCCGGAGAGATTCACCGGGCAGAAATCGTCCGGTCCGAAACGGCCGGCCAGGTAGTCCCATCCCGCCTGACCGTCCCTGGAAAGCCCCAGGGCTTCCGTCGTCAGAAGCTGATTGATGGTGAAGCAGTCGTGGACTTCGGCCACATGGACATCGCCGATGGCGATGCCGGCTTCAGCAAACGAACGCCGCACGGCTTCCTTGCCTGCGGAAAGCTCGTAGAGATGCGGTCGACGACTCTCCGGAAGCCGATCCGTCGTCAGCCCGATTCCTGCGATTTCAACGGCACGCCCCCCCCGCGCTTTGGCTTCGCCGGTTTCACACAAAACGACGGCGGCTGCTCCGTCGGAAATCAACGAGCAGTCATGAAGGCGAAGCGGTGCAGCAATCACCGGGTTCTTCTCAGGCGGCAAGGAAAGAATGGCTTCGTGGGAAAAGAGTTGCATTCGGTCCGGAGGGCTTCCCTTTCCGAAATGCGCCAGAGGATTTTGGACCCCGTTGCGGTACGCCAAAGCCGAAACGGCGGCAAACATGCGTTGCATTTCTTCCAGACTGTAGCCGTAATGGCTCATATAGGCTTTGGCCATTTCAGCAAAAAGCCCCGGAAAGGTCATCCCCTTGGCCCCTTCCTCGGGCCAAAAGGAGGAACAGGCCAGAATGTGGGTCACTTCCTTGGTGGTCCGCAGGCTCATCTTTTCCACCCCAATGACCAAAACCCGCCGAAACCGCCCTGATTCCACGCCAAAAATGGCGTTGTACAAGGCCACCGAAGAGGACGCGCACGCCCCTTCCGTGCGGGTCGTCGGCAAAAAACGAAACGCCTCCGGCGCCACCTCCAAGCCCAACGGTCCTACGTGCTCCTGATGGACAAAAAGGGAAGGAGAACACGAGCCGATCCACACCCCGTCGATCTCCGTGGGAGATACTCCCGCGTCCTCCAAAGCCCCTTGGCCGGCTTCCACCAAGAGCTCATAAAAGGATCGCTCGTCCTTGATTTCTCCTGTTTGCGCATCTCGCGAGACAAACGCTCCAAATTTCGTATTGTAGGCTCCAATGATGCTCACGCGACTCATGGCCCTGCTCCCTGTGCGCCCTTCTTAACCCCGAGACCCCAGGCGCAGCCCTCCATGAATGTAATAGACGTCCCCCGTAAGGGCCTCATTCCGATAAAGTTCCATAATCAAAGACACGACTTCCTCAGGCTCAATCAGGCGCCCGATGGGAACCTGTTCCAAGACCTTTTGTAAGGCCTTTTGGTTCATGCCCTGCAGGATAGCCGTGTTCACATAGCCTGGGGCGACGGCGACGCACCGGATTCGATCCGCCAAACCTCTTCGAAACAGCTCTGCCGTGATCACCTTGGGCATGACCGAAACAGCCGCCTTGGTGGAGGAATAATTGATCTGGCCTGCCGTTCCCAACGATCCCGTGGAAGAAATGAGACAAATGAGCCCCCGGCTTTGGGTGTTGATCATGCGCTCCAAGCATTCTCGAACGGTAAGAAACACTCCGGTGAGGTTCACATCGACCACGGTCTGAAACTGCTCCAGAGACATCTTGCCCGTCACTTTTCCGGTGTCTCTATCCGGCGACACGAGAAGCCCGTCTTTGATAATCCCGGCACAAGGAACTGCCAAGTGCAGGCCTCCAAACTCACGCACCGCCGTGTCAGCCAAAAGAGCGCAATCCCCCTCGATTCGAACATCGCAGCGCACCGGCACGCATGCCTTCCCTAGCTGCCGGGCCGCCCGTTCCAACGCTTCTTCGCTCACATCGCCGATGACCACCTTTCCTCCTTGTTCTACCCAATGGGAAGCCAGAGCCAACCCAATGCCGCTGGCCCCACCCGTGATCACCGCAACACAATCCCGCACTGGCAACATGACGTCTCCCTCCAAATTCTCCTCGTTTTTTTAGAATCACGACACTTCAGAAAAGGTTTTGGAGCACGTTTCGTACCAACTCAGGTTCGGCACCTTTTTTGCATAGGGTACTCCTTGGGGGAAATTCTCGGGAATCTCTCACGCATCATGAACACCTCAGGAACCCAGCCACGTGAAAACAGGAGTGCCCATGAACATTGGTAGCCTTTTCACTCGTCACAGCCTCTATAGGCCCAATCACCCGGCGGTGGTCTTTGAAGACACGTGCCTTTCGTGGGCGGCCTTTAACCGAAGAATCAACAAAGCAGCCAACGCCCTTCTGGCCTTGGGGCTGCAAAAAGGGGACAAGGTCGCGACCCTTTTGCCAAACTGTTTGGAACTCTTGGAAATTTACTGGGCCGCGGCCAAGACGGGGGCCGTTGTGGTCCCCCTGAGCACGCTGCTGCGTCCTGCGGCCTTGCGAACCTTGCTCAACGACTCAGAGGCCCGATTTGTGGTCACCTCGCCCGAATTCGTCGACCTCGTGACCTCCATTCGCTCGGACCTTCCCCTCATGGACCCCCAGGGATTGATCGTGACAGAGGCCGTCGAAAGCGACGGTCTTTCCTACCGGGCCATCACGGAAGGTGCCCCGGATAGCGAACCCCACGTTCCTCTCATCGAAGATCAGGATCCATTCAATATCATGTACAGCAGCGGCACAACGGGTCTTCCCAAAGGCATCGTCCACACGCACCTCATTCGAGCCATGTACGGCGCCTGCTTTGCTTCGGCGCTGCGCATGACCCCAGAGAGCGTCACGCTGCATGCGGGAGCCATCGTTTTTAACGGAGCATTTGTGGACCTTATGCCCACCATGTTCCTCGGCGCGACATATGTACTCATGCGGCAATTCGACGCCGAGCACTACATTGAAACCGTGGCTCGGCACCAGGCGACGCACGTCATTCTCGTGCCCTCGCAAATCGTGGCCATCCTCAACGCGCCCAATTGCTCATTTGACAAGCTCCAATCCCTGCAAATGGTGATGAGCCTCGGTGCGCCGCTCCACATGGAACACAAGGAACGGCTCAACCGGCTGCTGCCCGGGCGTTTTTATGAGCTCTACGGTCTGACGGAAGGGTTCATCACCATCCTCGACAAACTGGACTACCCTCGAAAACCCAAGTCGGTGGGTGTTCCGCCGCCTCTTTTCGAGATGAAAATCCTTGACGAAAAGGGACAGGAGGTGCCGCCCGGAACCGTCGGGGAGATTTGCGGCCGCGGCCCCATTCTCATGCCCGGCTACTACAAGAGGCCCGACCTCACCGCGGAAGCCATTCGCAACGGATGGCTTCATTCCGGGGACATGGGCTATGTGGATGACGACGGCTTTCTTTACCTGGTGGATCGAAAAAAGGACATGATCATTTCAGGCGGCGTCAATGTCTATCCCAGAGACATCGAAGAAATTATCGTGCAGCACCCAAGCGTTCGTGAAGCCGCCGTTTTCGGGCTCCCCGACGAGAAATGGGGGGAAACTCCCGTCGCGGCCGTCACCCTTCATCCCAACGCCCCCACTACGGAAACAGCTCTTAAAGAATGGATCAACGAACGGGTTCACGCCAAATTTCAAAGGGTCTCCCGGGTGGTCATCCTGCCGGAATTCCCAAGGAATGTGGCAGGCAAAATCCTCAAGCGGGAAATGCGCCAGAGCCTCGTTCAGGAAGCTCGGTAAGGTCCGTTTCCTGAGAAGACTACAAAAGGGGCGAGGGTGTTCGTAAGACATGGTTTGAATGGCGTCCCTGTTCGGTGACATGTTTCCACTGGGAGACGCTTTCTGCCGAGGACGTGATGGCAAAGCGACACATTGAGCGATTTGTCAGACCCGGCTTTGCAGCGCCGCTTCCCGGTAAAAAGCGTCCCTTTGCACAGCCTCGGCCCTTGGGAACGGGCGGGACCTTGGGCAGGTTCAGAAAAGCCTTTCGGAATGGGGACAGACCTTATGGGATCGCCCTGCAGGGGAGAGAGCGCGGTTTGCTCCAAGCGCTTGAACCAGTGCACGGCATCCTGGGTCACTTTTCCTCCGGTTAGCGAGTCTCTGGCCTAGATGTTGCTGAAGGAGGCGTGGGGTGCCGAAAGCCCCCCCGAGAATCGATCCCCCTAGAACCATTGGCTTAGCAACCCTTTTCTTCCACAGGAGGCATGCGATGAGAAAGTTTTTCTTGCGAGTGACGACCTTGATGGTGTGCGCGGGATGGCTTGCCACATTGGCAGCGCCGGCCCAAGCGGAAGAAAAAAAGGTTGTTCTGAAAGTTCCTACCGCTTTCAGCACAAACCTTCCCACCCTTGGCGATTCTTTGACTTTTTTTAAAGACTATGTGGAAAAGGCCAGTGGAGGCAGCATCGAGGTCAAGATCTTTGAACCTGGAAAGTTGATACCGCCTTTTGAAATTCTGGACGCGGTTTCTTCCGGCAAGGTCAACGCCGGCTATTGGGCGTCCGGTTATGCCACCGGGAAGATCAAGGCCAGCGAACTTTTCACGGCCATTCCTTTCGGGCAGAGTCTTCCCTACTACTTGGGCTGGATCTATTTCGGCAACGGTGGAAAGCTTTATCAAGAAATGTATGAATCTGCAGGTTACAACGTGAAGGTCTTTCCCTTCTGCTTCTTGGCACCCGAAACCGCCGGCTGGTTTCGAAAAGAGATTCGGACCCCGGACGACCTGAAAGGGCTGAACATCCGTTTCTTCGGGTTGGGCGGCAAAGTGTTGTCCAAGCTGGGGGCGTCCGTGACGACCATTCCCGGCGGCGAAATCTTTCCGGCTTTGGAGAAAGGTGCTCTGGACGCCACGGAATTCTCGGTCCCTGCCATCGACACCAAGCTGGGGTTCCAAAAGGTGGCCAAATACAACTACTTCCCAAGCTGGCATCAGCCCGCGACACATTTGGAACTGCTTATCAACAAGGATACCTGGAACACCATGAGTCCTCAGCAGCAGGCACTCCTTGAGCTGGCCACTCGGGCGGTCAATCTTTACAGCCTGGCTAAATCTCATGCGGAACAGGGCCCCATCGTTCGGGAAAACATCGAAAAATTCGGGACCCAAAACAAAACCTGGTCCCCCGAGATGTTGGAACTCTTCCGAAAAACGTGGAACCAGGTCGTGGAAGAAGAGGCCCAATCCGACGCGTTTTTCAAAAAGGTCTGGGAGGATTACAAGGCCTACATGGCTTCGTGTAATCCTTACGAGTGTGTGGCTCACCTACCTCATACACCGTGCAAGTAAATCGGTAACGGTCAGGGGACAACGATGGGCTTCGGGAATCGATGGACAAAGTGGGCGGAGACGGTGGATGCGTGGATCCTGCGGGTCGGCCGAGCCCTCAGTTGGGCCAATGCCCTTCTCATCGCGGTCATCATCACGCAGGTGGTGCTCCGTTATGCCTTTAGTCGCGGCATGACCGCCCTCGAGGAGCTGGAATGGCACCTTTACAGTCTGGCCTTCATGCTCGGCCTGTCTTACGCTTTGGTGACCGATGCGCATGTTCGCGTGGATTTGTTTTACGGGCGAATGAGCCCTCGGGCGCGCCATGTGGTGGATCTCTGCGGCTCCCTCTTCGTCTTGTTACCCTTTGTGGTCGCCGTGGTGCTCCACGGCTTCGACTTTGTCCACGATTCCTGGGTCCACAATGAGCGATCTTCGGCGCCTTTAGGCCTTCCCTGGCGCTGGCTTATTAAGTCTGTCATTCCATTCGCTTTCATCATGCTGGGCGTCGCGGCAGTGTCGCGATCTTTGCGCTGTATCGCTTACCTTTTAGGTGATCGCCATGGAAATGAGTGACATTCTTGTGGTCGGTATGTTCGCAACCTTCATCGGCCTGTTACTGACAGGTTACCCGGTGGCTTTTTGTCTGGCGGGCACATCCATTCTTTTCACCTTTGTGGGCTCTTTTGCCGACGCCCATCTCGGCACAGCCACGGGGCTCGACTTCAACTTCTTCGGCATGCTCATTTCTCGGATCTACGCCATCATGACCAACTGGGTGCTCATTTCCTTGCCCATTTTCATTTTTATGGGCCTGATGTTGGACCGCTCAGGCATCGCCGAGCGGCTCATGATGTCCACGCAGAAGCTCTTTGGAAGCCTTCGAGGAGGGCTTGCTGTCACCGTTACGCTCATCGGCGTACTGCTGGCCGCATCAACGGGCATCGTGGGCGCATCCGTAGTGCTGCTGGGTCTGCTGAGCCTCCCCGCCATGCTTCAGCAAGGCTATTCCAAGACACTCGCTTTGGGGACCGTCGCCGGTGCCGGAACCCTTGGAATCCTCATTCCTCCCAGCATCATGCTGGTGGTCATGGGAGACCAACTTGGGCTGTCCGTCGGCGACCTTTTCATGGGAGCGGTTTTCCCAGGTTTGCTGCTGGCTTTCCTCTATGTCGCCTTCATTCTCGTTTACGCCGCACTGCGACCCCATGCAGCCCCTTTGATGAGAGACAGACAACCTGTTTCCCTTCGTGTCTTCGTGGACGTTTTCAAACACGCGGTGCCCCCTTCCTTGTTAATCCTTTCCGTCCTTGGAACCATTTTCGCCGGAATCGCCACGGTGACCGAGGCAAGCGGGGTCGGAGCCCTCGTGGCCACCATTCTGGCCGCCTCTTACAAAAAGCTGAATCTCAAAGTATTCAAAGAGGTGCTCATCGGAACCTTTAACACCACCGCCTATATCTTCGGCATACTCATCGGCGCCACCGCTTTTGCCCTTGTGATGCGAGGCCTGGGCGGGGATGAACTCATTCAACGCAGCCTCACCAGCCTTCCCTTCGGCTCTTACGGTATTGTCTTGTTTCTTCTGGGATGCATCTTTTTACTTGGTTTCTTTCTGGATTGGGTGGAAATTTGCCTCATTGTCCTGCCCCTTATCGGGCCCATCATCAACTCGTTGGATCTCTCCATTCCAAACTACGGGATTCTCGAAAACCCTAAGATGCTTTGGTTTCTCATTCTGGTCGCCGTAACCTTGCAGACTTCATTTCTTACGCCGCCAGTGGGCTTTTCACTGTTCTACCTGAAGGGCGTAGCCCCTTCCCATGTGACGCTCTCCGACATTTACAAGGGGATCATTCCATTTGTGCTCATCCAACTGGGCAGCGTCGTCCTTGTGGCCCTTTTCCCCGGCCTGGTCACGTGGCTGCCGGCTGCGGTTTATGGGAAGTAAGCGCTGGAAGGTGGAACAGAAAACTGACCGAGCTCAAACCGGTTAGAGATCTTTGGCTTGACTTTTGGCGGGTCTTGGCCATGGTGAAGGGGAATCCCTCATAACACTGGAGGACCGCATCATGGCCGAGAATTCGCGTTACCGCGCTCTGTTTTCGTCGGACTGGAGTGAGTGCCTGGCTCCCAGCGGGCCCTTTGACTGCATCTTTTTCAACTATCCCGATTTGAAAGAACCCCTCACCCAGGTCTTTCGCCAGTACACGTCCAACGTGATCACCTTGGGCGAAGCTATTCATCGCATCGAGGCGCTGATGCCGGGGCCCGTCACGGAGGCCATGATGGACGCCTACCTGGACGCCGCTTACGGGACCTATCCCGGAGCGGCCGAATTCATCCGCTGGTGCGGCGAAAACGACATCCTTTTCATGCTGAACACCACGGGCATGCGAGGCTACTATCAAAGGGTGCTGGCCAAGGCACTTCTTCCGCACGTACCCGCCCTGTCGGCACACCCGTTCATCAGCTATCCCGAAGGGCCCACCGATCCTTACATCTTCCTTCCCCTGCTTGAAATCCAGGACAAGGCCGCCAATTCCGCCGCGGTCGCGGAAAAGTACGGCATTTCAGCGGGGCGCATCGTGGTCATGGGAGACAGCGGCGGCGATGGGCCTCACTTTGCCTGGGGCGCTCAAGTGAACGCTCTGCTCATCGCCAGCCGCCCCAAAGCGTCCTTGGAAAAGTATTGCGCCGATCGGGGCATTTCCATCCACCACCGCATCGGCACTGCGGATGAACCGGACAAGGCGAACTTCATGGACATGATTCCGTGGGTGGAGGCATACCTGGCCGGGGCCGAGTCCACGGGGAGAACCCGCTCGTAAAGCATGTCTCAAAAAGGCGCCCATCACCTTTTCCGGTTTCCCGCGCCACCGTTTCTTGAACGGATGGCTTTCATGGCCATCCGCTTTTCTTTTCAAATAACGCCGGAGGCCCTTAAACGGTCCAATTGGGAACGGCCCAGGCCCAGAAGTCGACCGTAGACGGCTTCGTTATCGGCACCGACAGGACGGCACACCCATTTGATGCGCGGCGGCGTGCCCGTCATTTTCCACACGGGGCCCTGAAGGGACAGTTCCCCATAGACCGGGTCCTGGATTTTTCGAAACACACCCCGATCCCACCAGTTTTGTTCTTCGAAGGTCTGGGACGGGCGGCAGACTTTGCCTGTGACCACGGCGGCGGCTCGGCCTTCCTTTTTCGCGATGGCTTCGGCCACCTTGTCGATCACCTCATCCACCGTGTACTGAAGGCTCCACTCCTCGAGAATCCCCTGCAGCGCCTCCTCGCTCTCAAAGCTCGTGCGCTTCATGAAAGTGGAAAAGCGGGGATCCTGGGTGAGTTCCGGGCGGCCGATGATTTCCATGAGGGTCGCGAAGGCTTCTTCGTTATAGGCGGCCATGAAGGTATAGCCGTCCTTGCACTGGATGAAGGTGTAGGGAAAGACCGAAGGGTCGTAATTGCCGAGCCGTTCCTTGACGCCCCCGCCCATGTGGTACCAGCCCATGTTGTAGTCGATGAATTTCATGATGCATTCGGCGCCGGACACATCCACCATCTGGCCTTTTCCGGAGTGCTGCCGGTAGAGGAGTGCCGCCAGAATGCCGTAGGCGGCAAAAAGCCCTTCGGCGTACCAACCGTACCAGCTGCCTGTTTTTGTGGGTACGGTATGAGCCGAGCGCTCGGCATCCTCCGGTTCCCCGTTGATGTAAATGAGGCCGGAATAGGCCTGGTTGGCGATTTCGGAAGCTTGGCGGCCTTCCCGGGCCTTCGGGCCGAATTGGCCGTAAGTGTGCAAGGCCGCATAGACCAGGCGTGCATTGATCTCCCGAAGCTGCCGATACCCGATGCCCAGGGCGTCCAGAAAGCCCGGCTCAAAGGTTTCGATGATCACATCGGCGTGAGCGGCCAGTTTTTTGAAAATTTCCCGACCCTCGTCGTCTTCCAGGTCCAGGGTGATGTGGTGTTTATTCCGACCTTCCGCCAGGTAGGCTAAGCCCGTGTCGTGGTGCATCAAGCTGAAGGGGCTGAATTCCCGGGCTGGGTCGCCTCCCGGGGGCTCGATGCGGATCACCCGGGCGCCTAGTTCCGCCAGAATGGATGAAGCGACCAATCCGCCGAAACTGGCGTAGCTCGCATCCAAAATAAGAAGGTCGTCCAAAGCTTCGGGAGATTGTGCGGCAGCGCGAGGATCGGAGTGGGCTTTGGCCCATTCAAACCAGGACATCGTCTTGTCGTCGTTCATGGCATGCCCTTTCCAAGGTTTCAGAATTTCGGTGGAACGCAGGTCGTCACGCGGCGATTCCAGCGGAGCGCCAAGGCGTCAAAAGACGCGGCCCCGATGCCCGTCCCAGTCGTCCGGGGGTTTGGCGCCGATGCGGTCCGCCCAGGTGCCCACGATTCCCTCGTCCGTCAGGACCCTGATGGTTTCAGGATCGAGCCCCAAGAGATTTCGAAAAACGTGGTCGTTGTGGAAGCCCACAGGCTTGGCGATCCAGCGCATGCGTCCCGGCGTCTCCGAAAGCTTCGGCCCGGGTCCGTATTCCACCACAGGCCCGTAAAGGGGGTCTTCGAATTCCCAGACGGCCTTACGAAACCTGAGGTGCTCGTCCTCGTAATGGTCGCGCGCAGACGCCACGCGTTGGGCCGAAAAGCCGTACCGGCGACCCGCCTCTTCCACCTGCCGGACCGTGCAGGCGGCGACCCAGCGGGACAGGCGTTCGTAAATCTTTTCGCGGTTTTCATCTTGAAGGCGCCCCGAGAGGCTTTCCAGCTCTTCGTCGTCGCGAAAGTCGTCCGCTTCCATGGCGTCGCACAGGCCTTGAAACGAGCCGTCGTCCACGGCCGAGACGGCCACGAACCCGTCCTTGGCGCGAAACACGCCGGACGGCACCATGGCCACATCCACATTGCCCACTCGACGCCTTTCCTTCCCGAAAAGGCTCCACAGAAGCCATGTCCAGTCCTGGATGCGGATGAGGCTTTCGCCTTGAGAGACGTCGATCATCTGGCCCGACCCGGTCTTGTTGCGGGCGTAGAGGGCCGCCAGGATCCCCAGCGTGGCGAAAAGGGCTCCGGTGTAGTCGCCGATCCAAATGCCGATCTTGAGGGGCGGTCGACCCGGAAAGCCCGTCGTGGCCGAAAAGCCGCTCATGGCCTGGGACGTGGCGTCATAGGACGGTCGATCCCGGTAGGCGCTCCATTGCCCGAAACCGCTGTTGGCCTGGTAGACGAGCCGCGGGTTGACTTCTTTCAGCTGCCGGTACCCCACGCCCCAGCGGTCCATGGTGCCGGGCCGGAAGTTTTCCACCAGCACGTCGGATCGGGCGACGAGCTGTTTCAGGAGTTCGGCCCCTTTGGGTTTTCGAATGTCGATGGCCACGTGATACTTGTTGTGGTTCATGTGGGTGAAGGCCGGGGAAATGTTCTTGTAAAAAAACCCGCGAGGGGCCACGTAGCGCATGAGGTCCCCCACGCCGGGCAGTTCGATCTTGATGACCTCGGCCCCCAAATCCGCCAGAAGGTCCGCCGTCACCGGCCCGAAAACCCGGGTGCACAGTTCGAGCACCCGAATGCCTTTGAGGGCCTCCGGTTTGGCGAAAACGTTTTCGGGGTCGAACAGTTTTTCCGTCCAGTCGAAGTAGTTTTCCGCGTCCATGTGTCGCTCCTTGGAGGGTCAATGGGTTGTCCCATGGGCACGAGCGGCGCCCCTGCAAGCCGGGGCGATGCCCCGGGCTCGAATCCTTCGCCCCTTCGAGGCTTGGAGAATGGGAGGGGGATCGCCCCGTTCCCGGGGCTGCGCCCCGGGCTGGAATCTTTCGCCCCTTTGGGGCTGAGCCCTTGGGGATGTCGGCAATGGCCCCCTTACCCCCGGGGCGATGCCGCGGGCTCGAATCCTTCGCCCCTTCGGGGCTTGGACAATGGGAGGGGGAACGCCCCGTTCCCGGGGCTGCGCCCCGGGCTGGAATCTTTCGCCCCTTTGGGGCTGAGCCCTTGGGGATGTCGGCAATGGCCCCCTTACCCCCGGGGCGATGCCGCGGGCTCGAATCCTTCGCCCCTTCGGGGCTTGGACAATGGGAGGGGGAACGCCCCGTTCCCGGGGCTGCGCCCCGGGCTGGAATCTTGCGCCCCTTCGGGGCTGAGCCTTTGGGGATGTCGGCGATGGCCCCCTTACCCCCGGGGCGATGCCCCGGGCTCGAATCCTTCGCCCCTTTGGGGCTGGGAGAATGGGAGGGGGAACGCCCCGTTCCCGGGGCTGCGCCCCGGGCTGGAATCCTTCGCCCCTTCGGGGCTGAGCCCTTGGGGATGTCGGCAACGGCCCCCTTACCCCCGGGCGATGCCCCGGGCTCGAATCCTTCGCCCCTTCGGGGCTTGGACACTGGGAGGGGGATCGCCCCGTTCCCGGGGCTGCGCCCCGGGCTGGCATCCTTTGCCCCTTTGGGGCTGAGCCCTTGGGAATGTCGGCAATGGTCCCCTTACCCCCGGGCGATGCCCCGGGCTCGAATCCTTCGCCCCTTTGGGGCTTGGACACTGGGAGGGGGATCGCCCCGTTCCCGGGGCTGCGCCCCGGGCTGGCATCCTTTGCCCCTTCGGGGCTGAGCCCTTGGGGATGTCGGCAACGGCCCCCTTACCCCGGGGCGATGCCCCGGGCTCGGATCCTTCGCCCCTTTGGGGCTTGGACACTGGGAGGGGGAACGCCCCGTTCCCGAGGCTGCGCCCCGGGCTGGCATCCTTTCCCCTTCGGGGCTGAGCCCTTGGGGATGTCGGCAATGGCCCCCTTACCCCGGGGCGATGCCCCGGGCTCGAATCCTTCGCCCCTTCGGGGCTTGAACAATGGGAGGGGGATCGCCCCGTTCCCGGGGCTTCGCCCCGGGCTGGAATCCTTCGCCCCTTCGGGGCTGAGCCCTTGGGAATGTCGGCAATGGTCCCCTTACCCCCGGGGCGATGCCCCGGGCTCGAATCCTTCGCCCCTTTGGGGCTGGGACAATGGGAGGGGGATCGCCCCATTCCCGGGGCTTCGCCCCGGGCTGGCATCCTTTGCCCCTTCGGGGCGATGACCGGGCCGTGCCGGGGGTGGGCGCGACGCCGCAATGCGCGGGGCCTCCGCCTCGGGAGGCGCGCCCCGTCCCGAAGCCCCGTAGGGGCGCGGCATCCCAGCCCAGGGCATCGCCCTGGGCCGCCGGGCCCTCCACAAATATCCCCAAGCCCCGAAGGGGCGAAACACGCCAACCCGCCACCGCCCCCATCCCGACGCCCTAAGGGCGGCCTTCCACGACCGTCATCGCACCCCATCCTCGTCGTGGGCACGCCCCGTCCCGAAGCCCCGTAGGGGCGCGGCATCCCAGCCCAGGGCATCGCCCTGGGTCCGCTGGGCCCCTTCCAAAAAACCCAAGTCCCGAAGGGGCGAAGCCGTTATGCCTGGCTCTTGTTCGGGCTCAGCGGGCCCACAGCATGACGAGTTTCACCAGGGCCGGGGTCACCAGGGCCGTGGCAATGCCGTTCAGGCAGATGGCGAGCCCGCCCGCGGCTCCCTGCGCTTCCCCCTCTTCCACCGCCCGAGCCGTCCCGATGCCGTGGGAGGCCGCCCCCATGGCCAGGCCGAAAGCCACGGGGTTGCGAACCCCCATAAGGCGCAGAAAACCCGGCCCAATGACCGCCCCCAGAATGCCCGTGGCAATCACGATGGCCGCCGTAAGCGACGGAATGCCCCCGATCTTTTCCGCAATGCCCATGGCAATGGGCGTGGTCACGGATTTGGGGGCGATGGAAGCCACCACGGGGGCGGAGGCGCCCAAAAGAGCCGCCGTCCCCGCCGCGCTCACCACCCCCACCACGGCCGCCACCGCCATGGAAACCAAAATGGCCCGACCACGCTTTCGAATTTCTTCCAACTGCACATAAAGGGGAACGCCCAAGGCCACCACGGCAGGGCCGAGAAAGAAACTGATGATCTGCCCGCCCTGGAAATAGTCTTCGTAGCGGATGCCCGAAAGACTCAAGAACGCCATAAGGCCGACAATGGCCAGAAGCACAGGGTTGAGCCAAAAGTACCGAAAGCGCAGATAAAGGCGCTGCGCGGCGTAAAAGGCGAGAAATGTGATAAACACGGAAAAAGCCTTGCCGGTGAAAAAAGCCGTCACGACCGCTCCATCTTTTGCATGACCCAGCCGACCCCCACGAGCACCGCCAGGGTGCTCACCCCATAAGCCACCACAATGGGCACCCATTCCCGGGACAAGAGATCCAGATAAAGCAGAAGGCCCACGCCCGGCGGCACAAAGAAAAAGGCCATGTTCTGCACCAAAAGGTCCGCGGCGGGTTTGACGCTTTTGAGGTCCACCCAGCCACGGCACAGGGAAAAGGTGAGCAGCATCATGCCGATGACGTTCCCCGGAACGGGAAGGGACAGGGCAAAACTCACGCCGTCTCCCAGCGCCAGGAAGAAAAAGATGATGCACAGACTCCGGATCAGCATGACCCTAAGGCGCCTTGCGCGACCGGAAAAAGTCCAGCACAAACCCAATGTGGCGCCTCATGGCGTTGAGCGCCCCTTCGCTGTCCCGATGCCGAATGGCTTCGTAGATGGCGGTGTGCTGCTCCACGATGCGCGAAAGATTTCCCGGTTCTTCGTAAAGCTTTTGCAGATTCATGCGGATGCCGAAAAAGAGAAAATCGTAGAGACTTCGCATCACCTTGATGTGCACGGGATTGCGGGTCGCATAGGCAATGGCCATGTGAAAGGAGATATCCGGCTCATGGCCGATCCCCCCCTCGGCTATCTCCTCCTTCATGGCCTCCAGGCTGGTTCGCAGATGTTCCATATCCCGGTCGTCGGCCCGCAGAGCGGCCAGCGCCGCCGCCGTGCATTCCAGTCCCAACCGCACTTCCAGGATGTGTTCCAAGGTCACGTCCTCCCCGTCCATGAACGTGGCCATGGGGTTTTCGTGCAGCGGATCAAGGCTCCTCACGAAGGTGCCCTGCCCATGGCGCTGCTCCACAAGGTGCATGACCACCAGCTGGTTGATGGCCTCCCGCACCGTGGGACGGCTCACTTGAAGCTGCCGGGCCAGCTCCCGTTCCGACGGCAGGCGCTCTCCCGGCTTGAGGAACCCGCGGTAGATGAGTTCCGTCAGTTGCTGCGCCACTTCATCGGCGATGCGCTTGGGCTTGACGGGTTTGACGGGAAGGACGGTCACGGCCCCAAAGCCTCCGCATACAGTTCGATGGCGTGCCGCACCTGCACCGCATCACCGGCCTGAGACAGCCGATCGTGGAACTGGATCATGCAGGCGGGACATCCCGTGGCCAAGATCCGAGCGCCCGTGGCCGCCACCATGTCCCTTTTCCTGCGCCCCACCTGGGACGACAGATCGTAATGTTCCAGGCTGAAACTGCCCCCAAGGCCGCAACACCAATCCGATTGGGCCATTTCCACGAGGCGGATGTTCCCGTTGGCCCGAAGAAGTTCTCTTGGTTCGGCAAAAACGCCCAGGGATTTTTTCAGGTGACACGGGTCGTGATAGGTCACGGGGACGGCGTCCGAACGGGGCGTCGCCGCCTCGGGATGAACGCCCAGGCGTCCGACAAGGAATTCATGAATGTCCATGGTCTTTTCGCTGAGCGCCCGAACGCGGTCCAGGATGTCGGCGCCGTCTTCGGCGAAAAGGACCGGCCAGACCTTGCGGATGGTGGACGTGCACGTGGCGCAGGAGGTTACGAGCCCATCGAAGCGATGGACGGGGAAACGCTCCAGGTTGTGGCGCACCAGCTTCTTAAATGCCGTCATATCCCCCGAAGAGGCCGCCGGAATGCCGCAGCAGGCCTGATTGTCGGGAAGATACACGCCGACCCCGTGTTTTTGGAGCACCTTCAAGGTGGCATGGGCGACGGAGGGGAAAATCTTGTCGATGAGGCATCCGACGAAAAAGGCGACCTTGAGGCCGGAAGATCCCGCAGGACTGTCCAAAGCGGGCAGTTCGGCATGAAAGGGCCTGGGCGCCAGCGGCTTGATGTGCCGCTCCCCGAGAAGCGGGGTCGCGAACCGGGCGCACGAGGTGCCCAAAACCTCATTGGCCGGCTTGGTGAAAAGATCCTGGAACCGGGCGCCCCATTCCATGAAGGTGTCGAAAAAGGCCGGGTTGGCCAACATGCCGCGAAGGATGAGCTTTTTTAACGGAGACAGCCCCATGTAACCCGCAAGAATGGCTCGGGCTTTCAGGAAAATGTCCAGAACCTTGACGCCGCTGGGGCAATTGGCCGCGCACGATCCGCACAGCAGGCAGCGGTTGAGCCGTTGCGAAACCCCTTTGGGGTCCCGGAACATTTCCTTGGAAAGGCCTTCCAAAAGGGCCAGTTTTCCCCGGGCCACGTCGGCTTCCCGACCCGTTTCGGCATACAGCGGGCACACCGCCTGGCACATGCCGCAGCGCATGCACACCACCAGCTGATCTTCCAGTTCCCGCACGAGCCGGGCCAGATCCTTCATGCCGGCCATGTTACGCCTCCCCGATGACCTTGCCCGGATTGAGGATGTTTTTGGGATCCAGCGCCCGCTTGATCCGCCGGGCGTACTCCAGGCTCGCCCGCGTCGTTTCCTTTTCCATGAAGGGAGCCTTGGCCAGCCCGATCCCGTGTTCACCGGAAAGGGTTCCGCCCATGGCCAAAGCCCTGTCGAAAATCTCTTCCACGGCCCGTTCCACGCGGTGCCATTCTTCCGCGTTTCTGCGGTCGGTGAGAATAGTGGGGTGCAGGTTCCCGTCGCCGGCATGGCCGAAGGTGCCGATGGTGAGGCCGTATTTGGCGGCGATGTCCTGAACGGCCTGAACCATGTCCGGAATGCGGCTTCGAGGCACCGTGGCGTCTTCCAGGACCACCGTGGGTTTGAGCTTGGCCAGGGCCGATAAGGCCGCCCGGCGCGCTTCCCACACCTTGTCCCGTTCTTGGGCCGTTTGGGCCACGCGAAGGCTGCGGGCACCCATTTTGCGGCAAATCCCTTCCACCTTGGCGGCGTCTTCTTCCACCTGGGCCGGATGGCCGTCCACTTCAATCAGCAGCAGGGCCGCGGCGTCGGTGGGAAGGCCCGCACGGGAAAAGGATTCCACGGCCCGGATGGTGAAATTGTCCAGGAATTCCAAAGTGGCCGGGACGATCTTTTCCGCGATGACGGCGGCCACCGTCTGGGAGGCTCCCGAAACGGCATCGAAGACGGCCATCATGGATTTTCGATGCTGAGGCTGAGGGATGAGCTTTAAGATGATTTTATAGATGACGCCCAGGGTGCCTTCCGATCCCACGAGAAGGGAAGCCAAGTTGTAGCCCGTGACGCATTTGACGGTGCGAGCCCCCGTTTTCACCACATCGCCGTTGGCGTCGAAGAATTCCAGCCCCATGACATAATCGCGGGTGACACCGTATTTGAGGCCGCGAAGGCCTCCGGCGTTTTCCGCCACGTTGCCCCCCAGGGTGGAGACGGCCTGACTGCCGGGATCGGGCGGATAGAAGAGTCCTTTGGATTCCACCGCCGCGGCGAATTTGGCCGTGATGACCCCGGGTTCCACCACGGCGTAGAGGTCCTCCGTGTTGAGTTCCAGGATGCGGTTGAGGGCGTTGGTGAGAATGACCACGCCGTGGCTCTTCGGAACGGTGCCGCCGCTCAAATTGGTGCCGGCCCCGCGCACGGTGATGGGCACGGCCTCGTCGTTGCACAGCCGAACGATCCGCCCGAGCTTTTCCGCATCCTGAGGCCGCACCACCGCCGCCGGAACCACCGGCTCCACGACGGCCGCATCGTAGGCATACACCGCCCGATCCGCCTCGTCGGTATAGACGTTTTCTTTTCCCACCACTTCTTCCAAGGCCTTAAAGAAACGCGCCGACATCATGGGGTTCTCCTTCGTGCCGCTTCGAGCTGAGGCCGCCTCGTAGGGACGCCTGGTCCTTTTTTTCGACAGCGGCCTTCCGCGGGCGACGACGGGCGAGGAACCGGGGGCATGGCAACTGGCTTGACCACATGACATATGGACCGCACAGGGTCGGATGGGGCCGTGTCGTCCTCCAGCCTAGCAGGCTCCGTTTCGGTTTTCAAGAACTTTTGTGAACTTTTTCCTTGACACGCTCCCGAGGCCTGTGCCACATGTGTGGTCAAGCCAGCAGCCGGATGGAGACCCATGGCACAAAATGCGTGTCGGCGTGCGCGCCACTTCCTGCGCTTGGGGCGGGTCAGGCCTTCAGGCCCCGGCCCATGCGGCGGCCCTTTTCGACCGCTGCGTTCCCGCCCCGTATTCCCGCTCGCTTTTTCGCCGCCCAACGCGGCCGCGTCGACAAAGGAATAGATGAGGAGAGGGGGTGAGAGGTGTCCATCGGGGATGGAAGACGGGATCTCAGGCCGTTTCCACGCTCCGAGGCGGTCTTTTTCAGGTCTCCAGGGGCGGCGTGCCCAAAGCACGTCTTTTCGGAAAGGGAAAACCGAACGAAGGAGAGGATGCCATGAAGCGATGCGCCACCGTGATGATGGTCTGTGTTCTGGCTGTTTTTCTCGCCATGGGTGTGGCCGTGGCGGCCAAGGAGCAGCGCGGCAAATTCGCCGAAGATCCGCGCCATGAGATGGCCAAGAAGGTGGAATTCAAGCCCTCCGACAAGACTTTTCGCTGGAAGATGGTCATGCCCTGGACCAAGGGCCTGCTCTTTTACGATATCGCCCAACATTTCGCGGACAGCGTCCGGTTGGCGTCCGCGGGCCGTTTGGACATCAAGGTCTTTTCCGCCGATGAATTGGTCCCCGCCATGCAGACCTTTGATGCCGTCGCCCAGGGCACGGCCGAAGTCGGCCACGACTGGCCCGGGTACTGGAAGGGCAAAAACGAGGCTTTCGTCGCTTTTGCTTCCGTCCCTTTTGGGCTGGACGCCGAAGGCTACAACATTTGGCTTTATGAAAAGGGCGGCCTGGAAATGATGCAGGAACTCTACGGCCGTTTCGGACTGCACGCGCTGCCGTGCGGTCAGGTGGGCCAGGAAATGGGCCTTTTCTCCAACAAACGCGCCACCAAGATGGAAGACTTCAAGGGGCTGCGCGTGCGGACCCCCGGCTGGTACATGGACATCATGAACATGCTGGGCGCCTCGGTAAGCCCCCTTCCCGGCGGGGAAGTCTATCTCGCCCTGGAACGCGGCGTCATCGATGCGGCCGAATTTTCTTCGCCGGCCATCAACTACCCCATGGGTTTCGACGAAGTGACCAAGTACTCCATTCAGCCGGGCGTGCACCAGCCGGGTTGTCAGTGCGCCGTCTTTTTCAACAAGAAGGCCTGGGATGAGCTGCCCGAAGACCTCAAATGGATCGTGCGCCTTGCCGCCATGGAAACCCAGCTGTGGAGCTACAACTGGGTGAACGCCTTGAACGCCAAGGCCATTCAGGAATTCAAGAAGCGGATCGAATTCGTCCGCATGGACACGGACGCCCTGATCCAATTCCGCAAGACCACCAAGCAATACCTGGACTCGCTCAAGGAAAAATACCCGGATGTGAAAAAGGTCCTGGATTCCCAGGAAGCCTTCCTCGCCGAGTATGCCGTGTGGCGTGACGCCCGAAGCGGCGTGGCCCCGTGGCCTTATGATATTTATATTTCCGGACGGATTACGGAATAGCGGCTGGGTGTCGAGGGTTTTCCGAAACGCTCGTGTTTCGGAAAACCCTTTCGCCTTCCAAAGGATCCAATAACGTCACGGAGTTCGCTTTGGGAAAAACGCCAATCGCCTCTCGGCGGTCTCTTCTGCCTTGAGCGACGCGAAATTGTGGAGATAGACGTCATGGCCAATCCCTTCAGCACCCTCATCGACGGCTTTATCGATCGCCAGGGGCGGGTGTGTGCCCTCCTTATTTTGCCCTTGTGCGCGGTCGTCATTTACGAAGTCATCATGCGATATATCTTCAATGCCCCGACCATTTGGGGTTTTGAAATGACTACCTTTCTCTACGGTCTTCATTACATGCTCGGATTGGCCTACACGGAACTGCACAACGGGCATGTCAAGGTCGATATTCTCACCGCACGCATCAAGAAAAAACCCGCCACCATTTTGGCCATCATCACGAGTTTGGTCATCTTTGTGCCCATTTTGAGCCTTCTGACCTATTGGACATGGGCCTTTGCCATCAAGTCCACCCAAATGATGGAAAAAAACGCCACGAGTTGGGCGCCGCCCATATGGCCCATCAAGCTGCTCATGGCTTTGAGTTTCACCTTTTTGTTGCTCCAGGGTTTGTCCAAACTGTTCAAAGACATCGAATCGCTGAAGTACCCCTCTTAAACCCCGTGTCGAGGTGACGTCCCATGAGTCCAGAAATCCTCACCGTGGCCATGTTCGGCACTTTGGTGGTGGCCGTGGCCCTCGGCCATCCGCTGGCCTACACCCTGGCGGGCGTGGCCACTCTTTTCGGATTGATCGATAATGGGTTCAACGTCCAGATGCTTTTCAACATGTACGCCAACCAATGTTGGGGCATCATGGACAACTACGTCCTGGTGGCCATTCCGCTCTTCATTTTCATGGCCCAATTGTTGGACCGCTCCAAGGTGGCGGAAAAGCTTTTTGAATCGCTCTACATCGTTTTGGGGAGCGTCAAGGGCGGGCTCGGCCTGGCCGTGGTGGTGGTGTGCACCGTGTTTGCCGCCACCACAGGCATCATCGGCGCCTCCGTGGTGGCCATGGGCCTTTTGGCCACGCCGGCTCTTTTGGAGAAGGGCTACGACAAAGGCATGACCTCGGGCATCATCTGCGCCGCCGGCACCTTGGGCATCCTCATTCCCCCCAGCATCATGATGGTGGTCTACGGCGGCTTGACGGGGCTCAAAGAGACCTCCGTAGGAAACCTTTTCGCCGGCGCCGTCATTCCGGGGCTCATTCTCTCCGGCCTTTACTTCATTTACATTCTCCTGCGCTGCACCATCAACCCGAAGATGGGGCCGCCCATCAGCAAGGAAGAGGCGGGCCGTTATTCCAGCGCCCAGAAGTGGGCCATGACCATGAAGTCGCTGGTGCCTCCCCTGGCTTTGATCTTTATGGTCATGGGAACGATTTTGGGCGGCGTGGCCACGCCGACGGAAGCCGCCGGGCTCGGCGCTTTGGGCGCTTTCATCCTCGCCCTGGCCAATCGAAAACTCTCCTGGGATGTTCTCAAACAATCCAGTTACGCCACGTTGCGCACCACGGCCATGGTCATGATGCTCTTTATCGGCGGCAAATTTTTCAGCGCCGTCTTTCTGCGCATGGGTGGCGGCGATGTGGTGGCCGATCTTCTGATCGGCTCGGGCCTGAGCAAATGGACCATCGTGTTCATCATGATGCTCATCGTCTTCATCATGGGCATGTTCGTGGACTGGGCGGCCATTCTTTTGGTCACGGTGCCCATTTTCATGCCCATCGTTTTGGAACTGGAAATCGACCCCTTGTGGTTTTCCATGCTCATGTGCGTGAACCTTCAGACGTCCTTCCTCACGCCTCCCTTCGGATACGCCCTCTTCTACTTTGCCGGGGTCGCGCCCAAGGGCTACGACATGATGACGATTTACCGAGGCATCGTGCCCTTCGTCATCCTGCAGCTCCTCGGGCTTTGCATCATCGCCGTCTTTCCGGCAACGATTACATGGCTGCCCAGCCTCTTCTTCGGACGGTAGGATTGGGCGAGGGAGGCATCCCATGACCGACCTGGATCTTGTGGCCCTCATGACCGAGAAAGCACGATCGGTGCAGACCGTCGTGGAACGCTGCCCCGACTGGGCCGCCGTGGTGCGCTACACCGTGGAGCTGACGGCGGCGCAAGGCGGCCCCACCGTCGCCCCGTGGGGTCTGCCCGAAGAGGTGCGAGACATGCTCGCCCGCGGCGCCTCCGAAAAAGGCCTTCGCCTCTTGGACCCGCCCTTTCGCGCCCACCTGGAAGAAATCCACACGGCCATCACCCCCGCCGACTGGGGCATCGCCGAAACGGGCACGGTGGTTTTGGATTCCACGGCGGAAGATTGCCGCATCGCCACCATGCTGTCCGAAACCCACGTGGTGGTGCTCCCTGAAGCCCGCCTTCGGCTCTCCTCCTTTGACGTGGCCGACGCCGTGAAGGCTTGGCATCGGGAACCTCCCCGTTATGTGGCCTTCATTTCCGGGGCGAGTCGCACGGCGGACATCGAACGGGTCTTGACCATCGGGGTGCACGGCCCGCAACACCTGCACCTTCTCATTCTCCAGGAGGGGGCCTCATGACGATTCAGGCGCCTCAGGACGTGAAAACTTATCGCCGGCAGCTTCGGCGAGCCCTGGACAACGCTTTTTTGCGGCAAACCCTGGACACTTTCGCGGCGGCGTATCGGGAATCCCGGGCCCGAGCCTTTGAAGGCATCGACCTGGAAGGGCTCATTGCCGACATCGCCCGCCGCAAAGCGGCGGCGTTGCCCCGACTGCAAGAGCTTTATGACGAATTCAAGCGCCGTGCGGAAGCCGCCGGGGCCGTGGTCCATTCGGCGGCCACCGCCCAGGAGGCCAACGAGCGCATCGCCGCCATCGCCCGGGAAAATGGTGTCCGCAAGATCATCAAGGCCAAGTCCATGACGGCCGAAGAGACCTTCCTCAACGCGCACCTGGAAAAAGAAGGGTTTCAGGTGACAGAGACGGATCTAGGCGAATGGATCATCCAGCTGCGCCGCGAAGGCCCTTCGCACATGGTGCTTCCGGCCATCCATCTGTCCCGTCATCAGGTGGCCGAACTTTTTGAAAAGGTTACCGGAGAGAAACAGGATCCCGACGCCATCGAAAAGATGGTCAAAGTAGCCCGCCGCACCTTGCGTCGCGCGTATCTGGAAGCGGATATGGGGATTTCCGGAGCCAACTTCGCCGTGGCCGAATCGGGCACCCTGGGCCTTGTGACCAACGAAGGCAACGCCCGGCTGGTCACCACGCTGCCTCGGGTCCACGTGGCCCTGGTGGGTTACGACAAGCTCCTGCCCGATCTGGAAACCGCCTTAACCATCCTGAAGGCGCTGCCGCGAAACGCCACGGGCCAGATCATATCCACCTACGTGACCTGGATCACCGGGGCCACGCCCTGTGCGGCATCGCCCACGGGGCGAAAGATCCTGCACATCATCTTTTTGGATAACGGCCGCCTGCAACTGGCCAAAGACCCCGTTTTCTCCCAGGCGTTGCAGTGCGTGCGCTGCGGAGCGTGCGCCAACGTGTGCCCCATTTACCGCCTGGTGGGCGGGCACAATTACGGGCATGTGTATATCGGCGCCATCGGGCTCATCTTGACGGCCTTCTACCACGGCGTGGAAAACGCCCGCGCCCTGGTGATGAACTGCCTCAACTGCCAGGCCTGTAAGGCGGTCTGCCCCGCCGGCATCGATCTGCCCTACCTCATTAAGAACGCCGTGCGCCACGTGTTGGATCAAGAAAAACGGCGCCCGGTAAAAAACCTGCTCTTGTCCCGGGTGCTCAAGGACCGGAAGCTTTTCCATTTTCTGCTGCGCCGAGCCTCCCTCGCCCAAAAGCCCTTGGCGGGAAAAGAGCCCCTCATCCGTCATTTGCCGCTCTTTTTCGACAAAACCCACGGGTTTCGAAGCCTTCCGGTGATCCAGGCCGTGCCGCTTCGGGATCGATGGGAGCGGGCGCGACCGTCGGTGACCAATCCCGCCGCGCGGGTCACCTTGTTCGGCGGATGCCTGATCGACTTCGTGTATCCGGAACAGGCGGAAGCGGTGCTGCCGCTTCTTGCGGATCACCGCGTAGCCGTGGACTACCCCGCGGGCCAGACCTGCTGCGGCCTTCCGGCCCTCATGGCCGCGGAAAAGGAAACGGCCCGGGATGTGGCCTTGCAGAACGTGCGCGCCGTGGACCTGGATCGCTCCGACTGGATTGTGACCCTGTGCGCCTCGTGCGGATCCCACATGAAGGAAAACTACCCAAAGCTTTTGGGCGACGACCCCGTGTGGGGGCAGCGGGTGCGGCGTTTTGCGGAAAAAGTGATTGACTTCAGCTCGTTTGTTCAAAACGTGCTCAAGGTTTCTCCCGAAGATTTTGTCCCGACGTCGCAAAAGACCGCTTACCACGCTCCGTGCCATTTGTGCCGGGGCTTGAAAGTGGTGGACGCCCCGCGGGAGCTTCTGAAAACCGCCGGCCTAGAGTATGTGCCGGCCAAGGACGAGGATGTGTGCTGCGGTTTCGGGGGATCGTATTCTTTGGAATTTCCGGAAATTTCGGCGGAACTTCTCAAACGCAAGTTGGACAATGTGGAAGCGTCGGGAGCCGACATGCTGGTGACGGATTGTCCGGGGTGCGTCCTTCAGCTTCGAGGCGGCGCCGACAAGCAGGGCCGCCCCTTTCAGGTGTGTCATATCGCCGAAGCCGTGGCCCGCACGTACCGGAAAAACCGTTAAATTTTTGGGGACGGCGGCCCCCAGCCCCCGAAGGGGCACAGCATCCCAGCCCAGGGCGAAGCCCTGGGTATGGGAACCGGCACCCCCCCGCCTGAAGCCCCACGCCCCGGAGGGGCATAGCATCCCAGCCCAGGGCGAAGCCCTGGGATCGGGGCCGGCCCATTTTTCCCAATTCCCAAGCCCCGGAGGGGCGTAACACGCCCCCCGATGAGTCATCCGAACGTGCCGGAGGGGGGCGTCTCGTCAATGTGTTTCGCCCCTTCGGGGCTTGCATTTTTTTGGATGAACGCCCCGTCCCGGGGCTTCGCCCCGGGCTATGATCTTTCGCCCCTTCGGGGCTTGATGTGTATTTTGCATGGGCGCCCGAACCCGGGGCTTTGCCCCGGGCTATGATCTTTCGCCCCTTCGGGGCGATCACACCCCCCGGAACCCATCGCCCCCCCGACGCGGCCACCGCCCCCAACGGCCACCGCCCCCAACGGCCACCGCCCCGAAGGGGCATAGCATGTCAGCCCAGGGCGTAGCCCTGGGAGCGGGGCCGGCCCATTTTTCCCAATTCCCAAGCCCCGGAGGGGCGTAACACGCCCCCCGATGAGTCATCCGAACGTGCCGGAGGGGGGCGTCTCGTCAATGTGTTTCGCCCCTTCGGGGCTT